>SXGT01735834.1_pt1 | contig 72231 bp, 57 predicted proteins | sample 3176221 | NCBI WGS metagenome assembly SXGT01 (sample SAMN11356862, study PRJNA531348) | freshwater metagenome | isolation source: freshwater sample F1-120 | place: China: Fuxian Lake, Yuxi | collected 2017-12-25
AACATCCGGGCACCGATCGCGCAGCAAATTTCGAAGCCGTGCGAGCATCGCGTGCGAGTGCCGCACTTGTGGAGCACCACGTCGTGCCCACAGAAAGGCTTCGTCAGCCGACGCAGGCATGGGCGTTGCGTCACGCTCCAGAACAGTCACGGTGTGACCATCACGAGCTAATGCCAGAGCGCTCCCCAACCCCGCGATTCCAGCGCCAACGACAACAATGTTCATACCAGCACGGTAGGAGACTCGCGCATCAGTCCGCGACTCGCAGCAATACGCAGAACGGGGGTCGAAAGTGACGTCAATGAGGGCGATCTCCGATGATGGTCGCCCGCTCCATCACTCTGCGATGCGGCCAGTAGTCACTCGACGCGTAGTGCTGGACGGCTCGGTTGTCCCAGAACGCGACGCTATCGGCCTGCCATTGAAAACGGCATTGATACTCAACCGTTTCAGCTTCCCTCGCCAACCGTCCGATCAGCGCCTTCGCCGCGGCATCTTCCATACCCACAATCCCGGTTGTGAAGAAGCGGTTGACAAACAAGCTCTTGCGCCCGGTTTCGGGATGAGTCCGAACAACGGGGTGATGTACTTGCGGGTACTGCTTGCGCATGGTTTCGCGTTGATCTTTGGGCACACCATGCCCGAAGGCTTGTAGGTAATCGTGCACGGCAATCGAACCTTCAAGCTCACTGCGAAGCTCGTCGCTGAGCCCGTCGTAGGCAGCCCCCATATCCGCGAACAGCGTGTCACCGCCGCTGCGAGGCACCTCAATGGCATGCAACACTGAACCAAGCGAAGGGCATTCACGCCAGGTGACATCGCTATGCCACCCATTCTCGTAGCCACCCGTTTCGGATGTCTTTTCAAATCGAACCAACTCTGGGAACTCAGCGTTCGATTGCAGGAATGGATGTACCTCTAATTCGCCAAAGCGGCGGGCGAACGCGACGTGTTGCGCTGCGGTCAGCGGTTGGTCACGAAAGAACAGCACTTTGTATGCATTCAAGGCCTCGCGCAATTCGGCGACTACCAGGTCGTCGAGTTGGGTGCAGAGGTTGAGCCCCAAAATTTCGGCACCGATAGTTGCGCTATGAGGCTCCACATCGAAATTCGACCACTGCAACGACCAAAGACGTTCTCGTTCCTCGGCAAGGTGCCCAACAGGCCCCACCATCACACCGAACGGATGCAGTTCCAACCGGCGAGCCGCCAAGTGAGTCCCGGGATCGCTGCGATCACTTCGCGCTAATGATTCCATATCAACTGCTCCCTTTCGCAAACTCGGCGACGGTGCGATCGAAGAGCTTTCGCGCAGTGCCACCAAGAAATAGGGCCATCGCTTCGTCGTCGAGCGGCAACGCGCGAGCCTCACCCAACGAACGGCGCATCGGAAACCACGGCTCGTCGCTGCCCCACAACACCCGGCCTCTATACGTCGAGGTATTCATGAACTTCAGGAGCGCTGCGTCCATGTACTTCGGCGAGTATGCCGTACATGACATGTAGAGGTTGGGCCACTTACGCATGAAGTTCATGAGCAGCTCTTCGTACGGGTGGCCCATATGCGCCACAACGACGGTGAGATCGGGAAAATCGATCAGCACATCCTCGAGCAGCTCTGGATGTTGCACTCGCGATCGCACGCGCGGTCCAGGCACACCGGCATTGATTGAAACCGGCAAGCCCATCTCCTCACACGCAGCATAAATTGGGTAATGCAATGGGTGGTTGATCGGCACCTGCGTCGCCAACGGCATTACACGGACCATGGCAGTGCAGGAATGCTGCGCGAGTTCACGGATGCGGCGCACATTTCGCGTTGGCGTCTCTGGGTTCGCGGCTCCGAGCGCGACCAAGAACCGGCCCTTGTGCTCGTCGGCGAGATCGAGCGACGAATCATCGCCGTGACCGAGACCAGGGCAGAGGATCCCCGTCGCAACATCGAGTTCATCCATGACGTCCAACAGCGCGCTCGCGCCGATTCCTTTGCTCCCGTCGCCACCGAGATAGCCCGGAATGTGCGCGTTTGCGCGATCACCGAGAAATGCCGCAGCGGACTGTTTCGTAACGAGGTTGACCCAAATATCGACAATATCGTGAGCGCTCATAGTTGCAGCTTTGCCAACCACGAGCCGCGCGTGCAAAAGTCTCTCGCGGAATCTGACGAGCAGTCAGATTCGTCTGTTATCGTGCCCGATCCATCATCAACAAGGGGATTCACTTTGAAGCGAACCAGCCGTCTCATCGCCGCGGGCCTCACGCTCGCAATGATTGCCGCGGCGTGCGGCGAAAAGGAAAAGGCCAAAGAACCAATCACGACCGCGGGTGGAGTGAGCACAACGCTGCCGGCTGAGCCCACGAAGGCAACCGAAGTCGGCATCACCGAGACCGAAATCAGCATCGCGGTGTTGGCAGACGTCGAGAACCCGATCGTCCCAGGCTTGTTCGCGGGTTCGCGTGACGCCTTGTTGGGCTTCGAGACCTACGTCAACGAGGAGCTCGGCGGCATTGCCGGTCGGAAGTTGAAGGTCAACTTCATCGACACGAAACTCAACGCAGAAGCCACCAAAACTGCCATGCAAGAGGCATGCGAGAAGAACTTCGCGCTCGTAGGAACCACCATTGTTTTCGTGAGCAGCATGGATCCGATCATCAAGTGCAATGATCTCGCGGGCGATGCAACCGGCATCCCTGATATCGCGGGGATTTCAGTCGACCCGAGTCAGCAACGTTCGCCCATGACGTTCTCCGCTCTGCCTCCGGAGCGCGTGTACCCCGATGGTGCAACCCAAAAGTTCCGCGCGCGCACCGGTGCCTACACCTGGTTGCTGGAAAACGTCGAAAAAGATCTACACGGCGTGTACCTGCAAGCTGCAGATTCACAAACGGCCACCAACGGCAACCGGCCCCGGTTCTATGCGCTCCAAAACGTGTTGGGAATCAAAAAGGATGCCGAGTTCCCAGTGTCCGGATTCGCCGAACAAGTCACCTACGGCCCGTACGTCCAAGCCTTGAAGGACAACAAGTCGAATTTCGCTGAAAGTGGTGGCGGGTACCAATCGTTGCTGAAGTTCCGTCGGGAGGCGGAAGCCCAAGGCGTCGACACGGTCAAGGTATGGGCGTGCGTGCTGACCTGCTACGACAGCGGATTCCTCGAAGAAGGTCGCGAACAAGCCGAGGGTACTTACGTACACATGCCGTTTGTGCCGTTTTATGACGAAGCCGAACAACAGGCCGTTCCTGCGGCTGCGGCATTCGTGAAATACACCGGCGCCGACAAAGCCGATGGCTTCGGGGTGCAGGCTTGGGCTTCGGCGTTGTTATTCAAAGAGACAGTTGAAGCCGTGGTGGCCAAAGACGGCATAAACGGTCTGACCCGAGCCAGCTTGTTGGCGGCGCTCAGCACCGTGAACAGTTTCAATGCCGACGGTCTCCTTGGCGACACCGACGTTGCCGGACGCCTCGCCGCCGGATGCATAGTCGTGATGCAGGTGGAGGACGGCAAATTCGTTCGAAAGTTCCCGACCGAACCCGGCAAGCTCGACTGCGATCCCAAGAACATCAGCGAAATCGAAAAAGACCTCCAGGACTAGAGACAGGCGATGCTGCACGTTGGGGGACGGTCATCGCGACCTCCCCCAACCCATCATTCCTATCTCCTTCGCCATTGAGAAGCGAGGACGCGTGAAGCAAAAACAACTCGTCAGCGCGCTTGTAGTGTTGAGCGGCGTCGGTTTGTTTCTGGCGTTCACCATCAGCTTGTGGAGAGGTCCATTTACATCAGATAAAGCGCTGAGCGTCGTGATTTACGGAGTGATCGCTGGCGCCGCACTCGCCATATCGGCATCTGGACTCGTCGTTACGTACACCACTTCTGGCGTATTCAATTTCGCGCACGGCGCCATAGGCATGTTGATGGCGTTTATCTATTGGGAACTTCGTTTCAACGAAGCACCGTTTATCGGAATGCAACTTCCGGCACCCGTCGCGTTGCTCGTCACTGTGGGAATCATCGCCCCGCTGTTCGGCATCATGGTTGAGCGCGTGCTCATGCGAAGAATCATGAAGGCGCCACTGGTAGTACAACTTGTAGTCACCATCGCGTTGATGTTTCTCATCCTGGCATTGGTGAAGATCGCTTGGAAAGACGACTCGACACGCCCCTTCCCAGCATTCTTCGGCCAATCGTCGGCATTCGCAATCGGCGGGGTCAACATCGCCTGGAGTCGATTCATCACGTTGCTGATCGCTATCGGGCTTGCCATCTTCCTGCGCATCTTGTTGTTCAAGACGCGCATCGGCGTTGCGATGCGCGCCGTAGTTGATAACAAAGAACTCGCAGCACTGAACGGCGCTCGGCCCGACGCACCATCGCGATTGTCGTGGGCTCTTGCGTCATCACTCGCCGCGACTGCTGGAATTCTGGCTGCGCCGGAGGTGGGACTCAGCTCGGTCGCACTCACGCTGCTGATCGTGAACGCCTTTGCGGCAGCGATCTTCGGGCGCCTGAAAAGTTTGCCACTCACATTTCTTGGCGCGCTGATATTGGGTTTGCTGTCGACGTTCGGATCAACCTTTTGGGATCTCACAAATCCCCGATGGGCGAAGCTCCCCGACAACATCCCGACGATCTTTCTGATTTTCGTGCTCCTCGCATTACCCCAGGACCGTCTGGAATTCGCCACGACACAGGGATTGCGGCGGCTCTTTCGCACTCCGAAACTCCACGAAGCTGCGATGGGCTTTGGCGCAATCACTTTGTTCGTCGTGGCGATGAGTTACGTCCTCAACGACACGTCCGGACTAAATCGAATCACAACTGTGCTCGTCACCGCGGTGCTCCTGTTGAGCTACGTACCGCTTGCCGGTTGGGCGGGGCAAGTCTCGCTAGGACAGGTATTTTTCGTTGGAATCGGAATCTTGGGCTTCACCCGCTCATTCGCCGGCCAGGGGCGTCCAATCGGATTCGTCACTGCTGCAGTCGCAGCAACAGTCGCTGGCGTTGTAGTTGCACTTCCAGCGTTACGATTGCGCGGCCTCTACCTTGCGCTCGCTACGTTTGCAGTAGCGCGCGGCGCCTCGCTGTTCTATAGCCAACCGTTCGCGTTCGGGTCGCGCGCCGTCGAATTCGTACGTCCGAAAATCTTCGGCATCAGCCTCGACAACCAACGAACGTTCATTTTCTTTTGTGCGCTCGTATTCACAGCAATCGGCATGTGTCTTGTAGCCGTTCGCCGAAGTCGATTCGGACGACGACTAATCGCAATGAAAGATAGCCCGGCAGCGTGTGCCACGCTTGGGGTCAACCTCACGATGACCAAACTCGCAGTGTTCGCGATGTCAGCATCGATCGCAGGAATCGCAGGCGTACTGAGCTCGATGAACCTTCTCTCGGGCAGCGACGGAAAGCTAGACGCGATCGGAGGTCTGGGCGACACGCTCATTGCTGTGATCGGTGGCGTTTCGCTAGTCAGTGGCGCATTTGCGGGCGGCGTTTTTAGCCAGTTCATTGTCTTTATCCAAGAGAAACTCGTCGCCGCGCCATTCTCCGGGTTGTTCTCCGCACTCGAAAAGTTTGGCCCGGCATTTGCTTCGCTCAACATCATGCGCGACCCAGATGGCGCGGCGGGAGGATTCGTAGATGGATTCTCACGGATGATGCCATGGAACCGCGGCACACCAGCAGCAATTGACCCCAACGAGATCGGAGACGTCGCAGGAGCGGGAGATCTTCGTCCGTTCACGAACGAAGATCTCAACAATTTGGATCGACGCCTTGGCGTCCCCGCTGCCTTCCGACTCCCGGACCACGACATCGACGTTGCGTCGCTGGCAGGATCAGCGCTACGAGGCCGTAACTGAAATGGGTTTGCTCGATATTCACGAAGTCAACGTTCGATTCGGTGGGCTCCACGCCCTCACCGATGTGACGCTCGACGTCGAACCTGGAACTGTTACCGGGTTAATTGGCCCAAATGGTGCGGGCAAGACGACGTTGTTCAACGTCATCACAGGCCTGCAACCAACCATTAGTGGCAGTGTGAGCTTCGACGGAAAATCGATCGACCGCATGAAGCCCCACCGACGGGCGCGACAGGGCATGAGCCGTACGTTTCAGCGCCTCGAAGCATTTGGCTCGCTCAGCGCTCGAGACAATGTACGAGTCGCGGCGGAAATGCGACAGAGCTGGTCGGGTGACGATTTCGACCCTGCGGTCGTCGCGGACGAAATCATGGATCGTGTCGGTCTCACCTCGATCGCAGATGAGCGCGTTGCTGGCTTACCAACAGGGACCGCGAGACTTATCGAACTCGCTCGGGCCCTCGCGGCAAAACCCCGCTTACTGCTGCTCGATGAGCCGTCGTCTGGCCTCAACGAAGAAGAAACCGACGAGATCAGCGCGTTGCTGCGAGAACTCGTACAGGACGGCCTCGCTGTGTTGCTTGTTGAGCACGACATGCCCTTTGTGATGGCAACCTGTTCGATGATTCACGTCCTCGATTTTGGGCGAATTATTGCCAAGGGCACGCCCCAAGAGATCCAGAATGACACCAACGTCCGCGCCGCGTATCTCGGCGACGGAGAATCCTCACGCGACGAGCGTCCCAACGTTGCCAAGGTCACGGCGCCCGGTTCGGTCGATCGTCTGGTCCTCAATGAGATACCCGCATTAGAGCTGCGCGGCGTACAAGCCGGGTACGGAGCGATCGAAGTCCTGCACCGGATTGATCTCCAGCTCGGAGTTGGCGAAGTGCTTGCTGTGCTCGGTCCCAACGGTTCGGGGAAATCGACGACGCTCAAAGTACTGAGCGGGCAAATTCAGCCAATGGCCGGAGAATTTCTCGTGCGCGGGCGCCTCGCCAACGGAATCGATCCCGATGCATTAGCGCGCCTCGGTATTTGCACCATTCCCGAGGGACGCGGCGTGTTCCCAAATCTCACGGTTCTCGAAAATTTACGGATGATGACCCATACCGGTCAGTCCATCGACGAGATCACCGACCGAGCGTTCACACAGTTTCCACGCCTCAAGGAACGCCAGAAACAAACCGCCGGAACGATGTCGGGCGGCGAGCAACAGATGCTCGCTATGGCGAGAGCCATGACGACTGATCCAAAAATCTTGCTGCTCGATGAGCTTTCTATGGGGCTCGCTCCGCTCATCGTTGAGGAGCTGTACCAATCCGTCGACCACATCGCAAAATCTGGTACGTCGATTCTCATCATCGAACAGTTCGCACACGACGTGTTACACATCGCTCACCGCGCGGCGATCATGCTGCACGGACGAATCGAAGATATCGGTGACCCCCGTACTATTGCAAGCAAACTCGCCGCGGCGTACCTCGGCACCAACTAGTCCGTCCAAGAACAACAAGGAATCGCTATGTCAAATGACAAGCCCACGATCAACGAAGCCACAACGACGTTCGATGCCGAACTCGCGCGCCTCAAGGTGAAAGGCGGCGATTCCGAACCCGAGCGAGGCCTCGTGCTCTTTGGCGTCATTCTGTTCATTCTCGGCATAGTTGGCGTGATCGTTGCCCTGCAAAGCGCACACGAAAGCGCAGACGTACTTGTCCAAAACGAAAAGATCATCCTCGCGATCCTGTGCGCGGTGCTGAGCCTGGCGGGAGTCATCATTTGGGCGAGGTATTCGATGACGCGATACTTGCGGTACTGGTTGCTACGGGTCATCTTCGAAGAGCGTCATCAGCAAGACCGCAACATCGAAGCACTTGAGCGAATCGCGGCAAAGCTCGACAAGTGATCTACCCGACGTTCGCCCATCCAACCTGCCCGGTTACCGTGTAGTAGCGAGAAAACTCGGCGAGATTGTTGCATTACCTGCCACTCGTGAGGCAGAGTGTCGCTCAATCTGACGTCCTGTCAGATCAACGGCCGCAATCCCTAGGGGGACCTGTGCAACGTGTTCGAATTGGCGCACTCGCGCTCACACTGACCGTCACTCTCGCGGCATGCGGCAGCGGAAGATCAATCGACAATGCCACCCCGAGCTCCGGTGGCGATCCCACCACGACGACCGCGGATGCGTGCGCGAAAGAATCTCCCAAGGCCACTGAGATCGGCGTTTCAGATTCCGAAATCACAATCGCGGTTACCGCCGACACCGGCTCGCCGATCAAGCCAGGGCTATTCCAGGGTTCGGTTGACGCAATCGAGGCATGGGCCGAATACAAAAATGCCAACGGTGGACTCGCGTGTCGCAAGATTGACGTCAAGGTATTCGACTCAAAGCTCAGCCCCGATGAAGCAAAGAACTCGCTGACAACCGCTTGCGGCGAAGCGTTTGCGCTCGTCGGCACGACTGCGTTGTTCCTCAACGACGTGGCGCCGATCGAGAAATGCAAAGACCAAGCCGGTGCCGCCACGGGCATCACCGACTTCGCCGTACTGCAAACCGAACCGGCACAACAGTGCTCACAATGGGACTTCGCAGTATTGCCAGGTCAGGGCCAATGTCCTTATTCCGGCAAAGGTGAGCGCGACTTTCTCGTGAGCGATGGCCCGTTTCAGTATTACTTGAACGAATTCGGAAAAGACGCGCTCCATGGCGTCTGGGTAGTCCCCGCCGATCTTCCCTCAACGATTTCTTCGTCAATGCCAGGTTTTCGCTACAGCCAGGAACTGGGAATCAAACTCGACAAAGAGTTCGGCGCCAGCGGACTATCACCACAAAGTGCGTACACGCCGTTCGTGCAAGCCATTAAAGACAACAAAGCCACCTACGCCCGCGTCGGACTCGATTACTCGGGCACGGTGCACCTGCGCAAAGAATCACTGGTGCAGGGTGTCGACACAGTCAAAGTCTGGGACTGTTCCGTGCAGTGCTACGACAAGCGCCTGCTATCTGAAGGCGGTGCCGCCGTCGAGGGGCAGTACGTATGGCTGACGATTCTTCCTCTGGAAGACGCCGGTTCGAACGCAACGCTCGACGCACTTATCAAGTACAACTCGAAGCCCGATGGTTTTGGCATCCAAGCGTGGGCCGCCGCTGAAGCATTCGCAGCATCAGTCGAATCCGTCGTTGCCGCAGACGGAGTCAACGGTTTGACGCGAGCCGCAATCCTTGAGGCTGCCCGTAACCTCCACGACTTCGATGCTGGGGGTCTGATCCCCGAGACCGATGTTGGTGGTAAGAAGGGTTCACACTGCTACGTCATGATGCAGGTCGTCGACGGCAAGTTCAAACGAGTCGAGCCAACCGCAGCAGGCACCTTCAACTGCGATGGCAAAACCGAAACGTTCCGCATCGACGCATCGACGGCATTCAAACCCTGACGTGTCCGTGCGTCGAAGCCTCGGCCCAATAGTGGCCGCGACCGTCGTACTGACGGTCGCGGTCGCGACCTGGGGCGGGCGCCCGGTCACGGGCGAAAGTCTCATCCAACTCCTGATATTTGCGCTACCGCTCGCTGGCATTTTCGCGTTGGCTGCAACCGGGCTTGTCGTCGTGTACACCACCACCGGCGTCTTTAACTTCGCGCAAGGCGCGATCGGGATGCTGGCCGCGTACGTGTACTGGCAACTACACGTAGATTGGGGTTGGCCGAACGTGTTGTCCGTGGCCGTGACCGTTCTCGGGTTCGCACCCGCGTTTGGTTGGATGCTGAACCGCCTGATCATGCGGCACCTCGTTGGCAAAGACCTGGTGGTGCAGCTCATGGTTACGGTCGGTTTGCTGCTCGGGTTCATCGGAGTGGCCAACACAATCTGGGATCCGAATCAAAGTCATACGGTAAATCCATTCTTCGGCATCGAGGGCTTCCAAATTTCAGGCGTTACCCTCACTTGGCACCGTTTGATCGCGTTGGTCGTTGCAGTTGTGTTGGTTGTCGGCTTGCGATTCCTGCTCTACGCGACCCGACTGGGCATCGCGATGCGGGCCGTTGTTGACAACCAAGGGCTCGCACAACTCAGCGGTGTACCGTCGGAGCGCGTCTCGTCGTTTTCCTGGATGTTGGGATCGTGCCTTGCCGCGCTTGCGGGAGTGTTATACGCGAACGAAATCGGGGTCGGCGCATCCCTAGTCCTAGCGACGCTCGTACCAGCGTTTGCGGCGGCCGCGGTCGGGCGCATGCGGAGCCTCCCCCTCACGTACCTAGGGGCATTGATCCTTGCGCTCCTCATGCAATTCGCGTCGGTGTATCTGTCGTTCACCGGCGATTGGCAACCAGCCAAGGAACGCATCCCTGAAGTGATGCTGTTTGTGGTGCTGCTGTTACTACCTCCTGCGAGCTTGAAGTTCGCGCGTTTTAGCGGAGTGCGACGACGGGCACGAGTCGTACCCCCGCGCCAAGGTGCGATCGGACTCGCGGTCCTTGTCGTGACGATGCCCCTGTTTGGGCTTTTGCAGTCGGCGACCAATCTCAGTCGCCTCACGTTGGCAATGGGTCTTGCAATCGTCGCGCTGTCCTTGGTGCCGCTCACCGGTTGGGCCGGACAAGTGTCATTCGCTCCCCTCGCGTTCGCAGGCATTGGCGCGGCAGCGTTTGCTCACTTTGGCGGCGAATCCGGCCGTCCGTTGGCCATCTTGATTGGAGCGATCGCCGCCGCGCCCGTCGGTGCCGCTTTGAGCCTCATCGCAGTTCGACTTCAAGGTCTCTATCTCGGCCTAGCCACATTCGCATTCGCATACTTCACCCGAGACGCGATTCTCAACAACTCGCGGATGTACGGCGGCGTATCACTGACGACGCCTCGCCAAACGTGGTTCGGCATTTCATTTTCCGGTAACCAGGCATACCTCACGTTGTTGACCGTCGTATTCGCGATCATTGCGTTGGCGCTCATGGCAATCCGAACGTCGTCGTTTGGGCGACGTCTGGTGGCGATGCGCGACAGCGAGGCAGCTTCCGCGACTGTGGGCGTCAATATTTTTGAGACCAAAGTGGTGGTATTCACGATTTCAGCCTTCGTCGCGGGGCTCGGCGGTTCGTTTCTCGCGATGTTCTACATCAATACAGACTCGGGCCGCTTCGAAGCGATTGCAGGGCTCGGCCTCGTATTGCAAATGGTCGTCGGCGGAATCGCCTTAGTCTCTGGTGCCGTATTTGCCGGCGTCTTTCAACTGCCGATCATCATCCTGCGCGAGAAATCCGCAGAAGTTTCCTGGCTGCTTTGGCTCGAACCAAAGCTACGCGGCTTAGAACAAATCGCGCCTGGGTTCGCGGCATTGGGCATCATCCAAAATCCTGAGGGCGCGGTCGTCGCCGTAGGCAAAGGCTTTGCCCCGCTAGTACCTGGAGACACAGCAGCACGCAAGGTCGCAAGCGCTGAACGCGCCCGTAAAGCCGAACGCTATGCCGCGCAGTCAAGCGAAATAGGGCTCTCGATCGCGCTGACGGCGTCGTCGATCGCAGAAGTCGAACGCCAGCTGCGTGTCACCGACGCGTTGGCACCGCGGGGTTCGTCATGACGAGTCTCACCGTCCACGACGTTTCGGTGCGATTCGGCGGATTGACTGCCGTCGACGCCGCGTCATTCACGGTCGAGTCGGGCTCGGTCACTGGTTTAATCGGACCGAACGGCGCAGGCAAGACAACGCTCTTTAATGTGATCACTGGGCTCCAGGCGCCGTCGGGCGGCACTGTGACACTCGATGATCGCGACCTTCGTAAAGCGAAGCCGTACAAACGCGCGCGGCTCGGCATCGCTCGCACCTTCCAGCGATTAGAAGCATTCGGAAGCCTCACGGTGCGCGAGAACGTCTTGGTCGCTGCAGAGATGCGCCGACGATGGTCGACGACGAAATACGACGCGGCCGAAGAAACCGAGACGATTTTGGGCCGGGTTGGGATTCAGCATCTAGCCGACGCGCGCGCCGAAGACCTGCCAACTGGAAACGCCCGCCTCGTCGAGGTCGCGCGGGCCCTTGCGGTCAAACCATCGGTGCTGCTGCTCGACGAGCCATCTTCTGGGCTCGACGAATCGGAAACCGATGTCTTAGGCGTCCTCATGCACGCGCTTGCACAAGAAGGTCTAGCGATCCTGCTCGTGGAACACGACATGCCGTTAGTGATGACCACTTGCAATTACATCAATGTGCTCGACTTCGGCAAGATCATCGCGCGGGGCACCCCAACCGAGATCCAAAATGATGAACACGTTCAGCGTGCCTACCTTGGGTCGGTCGCAAAGGCAGAGTCATGAATCCGCCACCCACACCTGTCCTTGAATTGCGTGGCATTCACGCAGGGTACGGGACTCTCGACGTGCTTCACGGCGTGGACCTCACCGTTGAGCCTGGCCAGGTGTACGCGCTACTTGGTCCGAACGGTGCTGGCAAAACCACGACACTTGGTGTCGCTAGCGGGCAGATCGTCCCGCGCACTGGCACCCTCACCATCATGGGGGTCGATGTCACTGGGATACCGGCCGACAAACTCGCCCGGACCGGATTGTGTCTCATCCCCGAGGGCCGCGGAATCTTTCCGAACCTGACCGTCACAGAAAATCTCCGCATGGCCACGTTCACCGGCAATTCGTTTGCGTCAGTGCAGGACCGTGCGTACGAACTATTTCCACGGCTTGGAGAGCGCCGCAAACAAACGGCCGGCACCTTAAGCGGTGGCGAACAACAGATGCTCGCAATGGCGCGAGCGTTGGCAACCGACCCGGCTGTATTGCTGGTCGATGAACTCTCGATGGGACTTGCACCAATCATCGTCGAAGAGCTGTACGGACACGTCCGGCGCATCGCGGAGTCGGGCCTATCGATTCTTATCGTCGAACAGTTTGTTCACGAACTATTGGGCATAGCGGACGTCGCGGCGATCATGTTGCACGGCCGAATCGTTGGCACCGGGACACCCAACGAAATCGCTGAGACCTTGCAATCCGCTTATCTTGCCACCACCCCAAATTCTTAGTCTGCCGTCACGAAAGGCCTCGCTATGAGCGACCAACCCACTGCAAGTAACCCACCGGTCGACGTACCGGCTAGCGGCGCCGTGATGTCGAGCGATCGACTCACGGCGTTTCGCAGCGAGGTCGAATCGATCAAGATGGGCGGCAAGAAAGCGCAGCTTGAAGGCGCCGGATCAATCGCAGGCATCGCCATTGTCGTCGTCGGCATTGTCGTCGCCATTATCGGCTACAGCTCGGCGAAGAACGCCGGAGCTATCGAAGAAGTTCATCGCAACGCGATACTTGGAACCATCGGTGTCGTGCTCGCGGTCGTAGGAGCCTTGATATGGCTCCGCAACTCGATCACGCGGCATCTTCGTTGGTGGATGATCCGCAACATCTACGAACAACGCGAACAAACCGACCGGCTCATCGAAGCGATCCGAGAAGGCCGCAAGTAGGGCACGTTCCACACCGACGTACCCCTTTCGAGGGTTCTGCTTTGGCCATCGACAGTCACGGGCAAAAGAACACGCTTCGTTGGGCGGTGGGGTCAGAAGGGGGTCGGTGCTAGTTGCGGGGGACGTCTTTGAATGGCAGCGTCTTATCGGGGCGTGGCTCGCCCGGCAGCCCGAGTACTCGTTCGCCAAGCACGTTGCGCTGCACCTGTTCGGTACCACCGCCGATACGGATCGACCACTGGCTCATGAACACTTGCTGCCACATGCCGTTGGCAGGAGCATCAGCGTTGGTCAGCATGCCGTTGGCGCCCTCGATCGCCATCAGCAAATCGCCATCGCGCGCAACTCGATCAGAGATGAACAGCTTCATCACACTGGATTCGGGTCCTAGTGCGTTGCCCTTTTGCGCAGCGGCGCGGGCCCGCAGGCCGAGCCATTTCAACAACTCGAAACGCGTGTAACACTTCGCAAGTTCTTGGCGCGTGTTGCGATCATCGGTAACGCCGCACGACCGCGCGAGTTCGTGAATCGCTTTGAACGTGACTCCCCCGCCACCGGCGCCGATCATCGACCGTTCGTGCATCAACGTGGTCTGTGTGACACGCCAGCCGTCGTCGACGTCACCTAATACGTTCGCGGCAGGGATTCGCACATTGGTGAGAAACGTTTCGTTGAAGTGAGCATGCCCAGTGATTTGCACCAACGGCCGGACCTCGACGCCGGGCGAATGCATGTCGATCAGCATGTACGTGATGCCACGGTGTTTCGGGACGTCCCAATTCGTGCGCACCAACAAGATGCCCATATCGGCAAAGTGCGCGCCGGAGTTCCAGACCTTCTGGCCGTTCACGATGTATTCATCGCCGTCGAGATCGGCCCTCGTCGTGAGGCCGGCAAGATCAGAACCTGCACCCGGTTCGGAATACAGCTGGCACCAGTAGTGCTCACCGCGCAAAATCTTCGGGAGATACTCAGCCTTTTGCGCTTCAGTGCCGTGAGCCATGATCGTGGGGCCGACCATTTGCAGCGCCACACTCAGCATGCCAACCGAAACGTTGAACTTCGACTCTTCCTGCGCGAAGATTCTGGCGTACTTCGCGGGCAAACCCAACCCGCCGTATTCCTTCGGCCAAGTGATGCCAGCCCACCCGTTGTCGTACAACGTTCGTTGCCACGCGCGGCTCGCGCGGGTGTGTTCGATCTCAGCTTCTTTGCTGGTGTCAGTGTTGCCCATCGGATTGCTGAGATCGGCGCCACCCGCCTTCAGGGTCGCTGCACCTTCAAGAAACGCTCGAACCTTGGCGCGAAACGCTGCCTCTTCGACGGTCTCTTCGTTCACTGCATCAGCCACAACGGCAACTCCCGATCTCCTACAAAACTAGAACTGATTCTAGTTCTGTAGCGCAGAATGGTAAGCAAACCGACGGCGACACCGAGTCATCGGCCGACGCGAGGCACCCGCGTGACCCCGTCAAAGTTGAGTTGTTGCCATTGTTTTCCGGCGTCTTGGCTTGTGAACATCCGATTACCGCCGTCGTGGGTGTTGACAATCACGTAGCCGCTGCCTTGGGAGGCGAATGATTCCTCGGCGATATCACCAACACCGATGTAAAGAGTCGGTGTCCACGACCAACGACCGTTGCGGCGCGTGCCACGGAGGAGATGTTGCTCGCCGGGCACGAACAATGCATCCGACGAGGCGGCGGTAAGGCGGTGGAGATAGTTCACACCAACGGGGGGCGTTGCGACCTCCGCAAACGAGTCGCCTCCTTTGAACGATTCAACGAGAATGGCAGGCGCAGTTTCGGCACCGAATGGAGGGTTGCACGCTGCGACAAGATGACGAGTCGTTAATGGCGCAAGCGACGGCACGCCACCTTGTTTCAAACACGGAGGGTCCCAGAGCACCCATTGGCCATTGTGTTTTCTCGCTCCATTGACCACACCGCGTTGAATTTGCGTGACCCAAATTTCGCCGTCGCGACCAATGATGTCAATCGAAGGTCTCGGACCGCCGCCGATGCCGCGCACCAAGGATACCGAGGCCCGTTGCCAGACAATCGTGTCGCGAACCCGTGAGCTATGGATCGTGAACGGAGATCCATCTTGCTCATCAATCACGACATGAAGTACCCCGTCGGCCAACGCCATCGCTGCGATCGAGCGGGCGTCGTTCGCACCGGGAAGCGGCACAGAGCTCCACGTGATTCCTCCGTCCGCCGTGATTGAAATCTTCGTCCGCGACGCGGCGTATCCGGTCTTTCCGTCAGCGAACGCGATCGTTGGACTGAATGGGAAGTCGCCCCGATCCTGCAACACGACGGCAGGCGGCGGTGTCAATTCCGTCCATGTCAATCCACCGTCGGTGGTGCCGAGCAGAGCCGTCGTACAAACTGCATCGACACAGTCGCCCCGATCCAGTACCCAGCCACGCTTCGTATTCACGAACGACGCCGAACTTGGAACGAACTCACGGTGCGCGATCCCGTCGCCTTGATTGTTCAATCGCGGGTCAACGACCAAGAATTCACTTTGCCCGGACTCATCACCGCTCATTATCCATAACGACGACTGAGTTGCAACCACTCGATGAAAGCCGCCGGGGTATCTCGTCACGGCCTTGAGGCGTTGGCGCACTTTCGAAAATGAGCCGAATGATTTTGTTTTCACGTCGAACTGGGCCAGTTCGTTCGGGAATTGTGTGCTGGACGGATAGGTCACGACAAGTTGATCATTCACGATCCCCCATAGCCCACGCCCGCTCGCAGCAGTAGCGGCAACGGGTGTCACAAACGGATCTATAACCGAAGACGTTGCTCGCACATCACCGTTCAGGTCGGAGAGTTCAAACGAGGCCCCGTCGGCCCGTGTGGCCCACAAACTGTCAGCGGCTCCAGGTGCCTTTTGAATCGACAAAATGATGCTTTGCCCCTGGATAGTTCGGTCTTCGGTGAGCGATGGACGGTCAAGTGCAACTACTCGCAACACCGAAGCGCTATCAACGCCAAGGATCGCAACCCGTGAATCGTCAAGACCCACGAAGAGTCGTTCACCGACAAGCGTCGCGCCGTGCGCGCCACCCGGCAGCTCGATCGAACGAATCACTTTTCCGGTATCTGAATCGATGCGAACCACTGTCTGGCTTCCATTTCCCACCAGCCAGACGCCGCTACGGCCCGCCACGATTGGACAGGCGCACGTTGCTCCGCGCAACTGCGTAGTGAACACCACTTCATTCGTAGTGGTATCTATTTTCGATACCGTGGTGACCGGCACAGCTCCATCGCCGCCACCTGAGATCCACACTCCTCCATCGCGATCGGTCGCAATACCGATAACCGATTCCTGGTTTACATCGATCGTCGCGAATAGCTCACCGGTTTGCGCCGATCGTCGTTCAACGACAACTTGCGCCTCTCCCTCCACTTGGCGAGCAAGGAATACTTCGTGGCCGTCATAGGCGATGTCGCTCGCCCAGTCGCCTTTCGCGGAGGTAAGCACAACCGGAATCTGCATTTCCGGGTTCGCGACCCAATCCGCGATCAACGTTGCGTAGCGTTGCGAGCCCTCTTTGGTGAGGTGGTATCCGTCTTTCGCGAAGAAGCGTTCCTTTGGCAACCAATCCTTCGCACCAGCTCCATAGTCGAGCACCGTCGCATTGGGATACTTCCGCAATACCTGCTCCAGCACCAAGTTGTTCGGTGCTTCCCAAGTTCGTTCCACGAGGACAGTCAAAAAGGCAACCCGGCGACGCGTACCGATAACCTCCATGATTCGGTTCACATCTTCAGATTTCAATGGCCCGTTCGTGCCGCAATGCACCACGACTTTTGACCCCAGGCGACCCTTCTGCTTCAGACCAGCCAATGTTTGTATGCAGTTTTCGACTGAATTACCAACCTCGGCTTCAATGGCAAGAGAGCCTTGAGCCAGCGCTGCCACTTCGGCCTTCACCGCGGGTTCGGCACCCAGCATCACGCTGTCTCCAACCATCGACACTGCCGCCGCCGGCAATAGACCGGCGACGGTCGACGAAGTTCTCGCACCGGCCGTCGATGACGTCGGGTTCGCGTTCTGCACTCCATCGCCTCGACGGTCCGCGACGGCTCCTACGACCACCGCGACCATGATCGCGGCTGTGCCCACACCACAGGCACGTTGTATTCGCCGTGACCGATGTCGAAGCGCGGCACTCCGCACCACCTCGTAGTCGTCGGCATAACTCGTGGAAGTGCGCTCGTCTAACGCACGCAACGCCGCGCGAATTTCTTGACGATCGTCGTCACTCATCAGCTTGTTCCTCCAGCACTGCCCGCATGGCGCTCAACGCTCGCGAAGTGGTGCTCTTCACCGTTCCCGCGCTGCACCGCATCATCTTGGCGGTTTGTTCTGTACTCAGATCTTCAAAAAATCGCAATATGAGCACCATCCGATGACGAGGGGCTAAGCGAGCGATTGCTGCAGCAATTTCGTCGCGTTGCACAACCGTCAGATCGATCATGATGTCTGCGGGTGGCGGGATCTGCGTTTCTTGATATCGATCTGCGACCCGTTTGCGGCGCGCCTGCGAACGTAGGTCGTTCACAATCGCGACGCGCAGATAGGGCCAGAAATCGTCGACGCCACCGAGGCGCCACCTGCTCCAAACGCGGGCGATCGCGTCAGTTGCTATCTCGCGAGCATGAAAGTGATCGCGAGCCCCCACCAGCAGCGAGAACCGAACGGCCCGGTCGTAGTACGCGTGAAACAGCCGCTCGAAAACTTCATCGCGGGTGTTGCGGCGCGAGCGAGACTGGGTACCAGTGTTGGAAACGAGTTCCGCCACGTTGGATTCAGAAGCATCAAATACCCGCGCGCCGCGTCCGGATACCGCACCAACCTCTGGTTGCGCCGTCACCATGTCGTCGTGCACCTAGCCCCTCTCTCGCACCTGAGACGCACACCACTACACAAAGGTTGCCTCACCACAGCAAACTTCGCCATCCAACTAGCTTGGCAACCGTATGGCCCGCAAATTCCCAAAGTCGATGCGAGCCATGGCCTCTCGAGATTTCCGGGTCTTTCTGGCCGGGGGAATCGTCTCAAGTATCGGGTCGAATATGCAGATTGCGGCGCTGGCTTGGGTGGTGCAGGCACAAACTGGCTCGGCAATGAGAACTACTGCCATTGCCTTTATTGGGATTATCCCGCTATTACTGCTTGGTCCGACCGCGGGAGTGTTGGCCGATCGGCTGCCGCGCCGCAAGCTCCTTGTGGGTACCAACATCTTGAACGGATTCCAGGCGCTGGCCTTGTGGGGTGTCTGGGTGGGCGGTGCCGGCGACAGCTACTGGCTGTTATTCGCATTGTCGTTCTTCGGTGGCATCTTCACAGCAATTCAAACACCAGCATGGCAGTCGTTGCCAGCCGAGCTTGTCGAACGCGATCACTTGCTCAACGCGATCACACTCAACAGTACGCAGTTCAACATCGCCCGGGCGATTGGGCCGTTGGCGGCGGGAGTCGTAATCGAACAGTGGGGCGCGGGAGCTGCTTTCGGACTCAATGCGGCGAGCTATACCGCCGTAATCGTCGCGTTATTAATGCTCGGTCCGGCCCCAACGGTGCACGCCCCTGCCGATGGGCTGACCAATTTTCAACGGTGGCGACTAGGGCTACAACACATTCTTGAACACCCGACCCTACGCCTCGTCATTGGAATCCACATGGTGTTTGCGCTCGTAATTCCTCCTGTGATCTATTTGATACCGAAACTGTCACAAGATGAACTTCGCATCGGCGCTAGCAGCTACGGCGTGTTGCTCGGTGTCTTCGGTATTGGCAGCATCATCGCGGCGGTCACCTTGGGCAATAGTGAAGACCGAGTTCGTCGATCTCGCGCACTCGCGTTAGGCATCACGATGGCCGCAGTCTCGATGGCCGGCCTGGCATCTGCGCGCAGTTACGTCGCCGGACTGGCAGCAATGGTCATGCTCGGAGCGGCGTACCTCATAGTTGTCTCGGTCGACCATGGGGCAATCCAGACCTTTACCGACGACCAATACCGCGGTCGAGTGACAAGCGTGTGGCTGATGACCTTTGGGCTTTGCATGCCGTGCGGTGTACTCGGTCAAGGCGCACTCACCGACGCAATCGGAGTGCGCACCGTGTTTACAATCGACGCCGCGATCATGCTGATCATGCTGGGACTGCTCGGATTACGCCGGGTGCTGCACCGCCTCGACACCACCACCGCTATCGCCACCACCACCCCAACCGTGGTCGCGAATTTGTAACGCCCGCGTTACCGAAACGCGACCACGACAATCGACCGCTCCACCCGTGGTCGCGATTACATAACGCCCGCGTTACCCAACCATGACCACGAGTGCGAGGTCGAGGATGACCATGAGCGCGAGCACTACTGGCTCGTCTAGATGCCGAGGTGTTCTTGGGCAATCTTGAGCGCGTTGGCGTAGTCGGGTTTGCCGACGTTGGTTCGAGGCGCAACGCCCAACACCAGCTCGCGCGGCACTTTGTATCCGGCAATCTTGGTGCGGCAGTGCACTTGCAGCTCATCAAGCGTGAAGCCAGCGACACCGTCGCGCAGTAACACAAGAGCAACGACCTTTTGCCCGAAGCGCTCATCGGGCATGCCCACAACGACCGCATCCACGACCGACGGGTGGGAACGAATCGCACCTTCGACCTCTTCGGGAAAGATCTTTTCGCCACCGCTATTGATGCAGCCAGAACCGCGCCCTAACAGCACGATGCGACCCTCGTCGTCGATTTGTGCGAAGTCGCCCGGCACAACCCAGCGCACCCCGCGCGCATCGACTCGAAACGTCTTCGCGGTCTTTTCAGGATCGTTCCAATAACCAATAGGGATGTGACCACGCCGCGCCAACAGCCCTTGTTCCGCTGCCCCTGGTACTAAGGGCTCCAAGGTGTCGGGGTCCAACACTGCGGTGTTGCCATCGGAGGTAAACGCGGGCCCCGCTTTTGGTTTGCCGTCATCGAACTCGCGGCCTGCGGCGCCGGTCTCCGATGCCCCAAAACTGTCGCTCATTATTGCGGTCGGAAAGGCCGAGCGCAGTTGCTCTTTGATCGACGCGGTGAGCATCGCTCCCCCATTGCCGATCGACACCAACGATGTGAGATCCCAACGATGCGGTTGGGCAAGTGCGGCCTCAGCGATCGGACGGCCCATTGCATCGCCAATGAGTCCAATGGTTGCGGGACGTTCTCGATGAATAAGGTCCAAAATCCGCTCCGCCGAAAACGACGAATCGGTCGAAACAATCGCGCGGTTACCCGAATACATTGAGATCAGCGAGAGCCATTGCCCACCACCGTGCATCAGCGGGCCCAACACAAGTGCGTCGAGCGGAAACGACGGTGTTGCGTTGTTCGCAATTTCTTCAGGCGACCCAATCGGAGCGATTGGATTGCCGCCCATCACGCAGCCGTAAAAGAAATCCTCATGACGCCACATCACGCCTTTTGGCATCCCGGTGGTGCCGCCCGTATACAGCATGTACACGTCATCCGCGCTGCGCGGCGCGGCGAAACCGCGCGTGGGCAGCGCGACCGCGACCGCATCACCGAACCGATCGTACGCGATCGATGACGGCTGTTCAGCGGTACCGTCTTCGAGCACTAAATAAGTAACCAACGTGGGAAATTCGCCAGCAAGTTCCTCGCAGAGCGGCAGATAGGCACGTTCGACGATCATCGCAACGATGTTTGCGTCAGCGATTACATACCTCAGCTCATCAACGACGTAACGCCAATTGATGTTGATGGGCCGGGCCGAAATCTTCCAACACGCGAGCAACGACTCGATGTACTCAGCACGATTTCGCGCGTAAATCCCGACGTGATCTCCAGCTTTTACGCCACGGGCAGTCAGCGCGTGGGCTACACGGTTCGCAGCTTCATCAACTGAGCCGCGGGTGTGTCGCACCGGATCGGCAACGAGACACTCAGCGTCGGGACCGGCATCGACCAACATCTCCCATAAGTCGGCCAGGTGGAACGTGGGCGTCACTACTCGAACAGCTTTCCGTAATTGGCGCCCCTCCGGAGGTGGTGACCGCCGTCGACATTGAGGTTGACGCCGGTAATCCATGAAGATTCAGGGCCTGCAAGAAACCGGACCGCAGCCGCAATATCTTCGACTTGGCCGACGCGCGAAATGGGCATCTGCTCTAGGTAGTCGTCGAGCAGCTTGCCCCCCGCAGTGATGGGCGCCATCAATTCGTCGGCCACAATCCCTGGTTGCACGGTATTTACTCGAATACCGTCGGCGCCCCACTCCTCGGCGGCGTACTTGCACAGCATGTCGATGCCCGCCTTCGCGGCACCGTACACCGGAAGAAACCGATGCGGGAACGCGCCGGCACCCGACGAATTCGCGATGATCGACCCTCCCGATGGTGCCTGCAATGACATTTGTTTCGCTGCATGCTTCATCGTTAGAAACGTGCCCGTTACGTTGAGATCGATCGTCGCTCGGAAAGCCTCGACATCAGCATCAGCGACCGGGCCCATATGCAGTGAGCCACCGGCGTTCGCAAAACAAATGTCGAGACGCCCGGTCGGCTCCGCTGCGAACGCGACGGCGCCAGCAATCGCAGCTTCATCGGTGATATCGGCAACGATGTAACGCGCATCATGACCGATCTTTGCAACCGCATCAACCAATTTCGATTCGGTGCGGCCACAGATAGCGACGATCGCTCCTTCTGCCGCGAGATGTTCAGCAGTGCCAAGCCCAATGCCCGAGCCACCGCCCGTGATCAGCGCCGTGCGCCCAGAAAGACTGCTCATGATCTACAACTCCATGTGAGAACGAAGGAATGTGGCGATGCGGTCAAGTGCTGCATCAGCTTCAGGCACCACGCCCGCGAACGCTTGAAACACATGCACCATTTCGGGCACAACCTCGACGGTGCAATCAACACCGGCAGCAACCGCGACCGCTCCAAAACCTACGGCGTCGTCGCGCAACGTTTCAATTTCTCCAACCTGGATAAGTAATGGCGGCAGACCCGTTGCATCCCCGAATATTGGTGACACGTAAGGATCTTCGTAGTCGCCGTCGCCAACGAACCATGCGGCCATTCGACCCAACCCTGCGCCATTACACATTGGGTCTTGATCGGCCATCGTGCGCATGGTTTCGCTGGTCAGGGTGAGATCGGTCCACGGTGAAATCGGCGCCGCGGCAGCAGGAAGTGGCACTCCTTCGTCGCGGAGTTTTAGCAACAACGCGAGCGTGAGGCCACCACCGGCGCTGTCGCCCGCGATCGCGATTCGGCCAGGAATAAAGCCATGAGCGAGGAGCCAGCGGTATGCAGCAGTCGCGTCATCCACCGCAGCAGGGTGAGGTCGTTCGGGCGCGAGTCCGTAGTGCACGCTCAACACCGCACACCCCAAACGCTGCGCGAGTTGCGCGGTGATGTTGCGGTGGGTCTCGGGCGACCCAAGGACATAACCGCCGCCGTGGAAATAGAGCAATGCCGCATCGCTGACCGCACCGTCGGGCCGCACCCACAACGCCGCAACACCACTCACTTCAACGGCTTCGAAAGTGACGCCGTCAGGACCTGGCATGGATCCAGTCATGGAGTCCATACGCTCACGCAGTTCTAGAGCGCTCAAACCAGGTTCATCGAGGTTGACGTTGTCGCGCAGGTACGACACGATCATGGTGAATGCATCGCTTGCCATATCCGTCGCCTACTCCGCGATCGCGATGGCCTGCTTGGGGCAGAGTCGCACCGACTCTTCGAGCTTGGCTCGTAGTTCTTCGCCAGGGTTTTCTTGCAAGATGTAGAGAAAATCATCGTCGCGAACTTCGAAGATCTCCGGGGCGATTCCCATACACACAGCGTTGCTTTCACAACGATCGAAATCAACAACAACTTTCATATCGGCTCCCTTCAAGCTGAACCCTGACCGTAGCAAGCCGATGCCATCTAATGTGCGAGATCACCAACATCAGGAGCATTCATGAACACACACAATCTCCGCACCGCCGCGCTCATTGCCTTAATGGGTGGAGCTGGCGTGGGTCACTTCGTCAAGCCCGAGTTTTTCGACCCGCTCGTGCCTGAACAACTCGGCTCCGCTCGTGCATGGGTGTATGGCTCCGGCGTCGTCGAGATTGCCTGCGCTGCGCTTCTCGCACGGCGCAGCACTCGCAAGATCGGCGGATACCTCACCACCGCAACGATCATCGGAGTGTTTCCCGGCAACATCAAATCGGTGATCGACGGCGGCGTTGCTTCAGCGAAGCCGCCGTTCAATACGCGCGCGACCGCAGTGGCTCGCCTCCCGTTGCAGATTCCAATGGTCCGCGCGGCGTGGAAGGTTGCTCGTGAGTCATAGCGTCTGAATAATCGCGCCAACGCCTTGTCAGTGTGGCATCGGCCACTATCCCTGGCATAGCCCGCCGCCGCTCCGTAGCCTTTTCGCAACTGGGCGAAGGATCTTGGGGCATGTGGTCATCTCGTGTACGAACGGCAAGCGCCGCGGCGCTCGGAGTTGCACTTCTCGGCGCGACAAGCTGCGCGTCAAACGGCAATCGCACCAACCCTGCCGTCGACCGTACGAACAACATTCCGGCCACGACCACAGCGGTCCACCGACCGTCGCCACCTACGGATCCGGCCACTACAAGCTCAGCCCGGTCAACGAATACAACGACTGACGCATCGCTCATCGAACCGTATTCGTTTGCGTCAGACCAAGTTGCGCCGCCATTGCCCCTGCCTACCGAAGCACCTGACACTGCAGTGTTCAAACTTCTCTCGTATCACGACTGGCTGTATTCACATAACCCAGACGTTGCATTGATGGCCAATGCATACATCGAACGTTCGTCGTATTGGGAACCGGTCTTCAACGACCTCACGAGCTTGGCCAAGAATCAACGGCGTTTGTATGACGTCGGAACTGTGTATCGAATTACGAAACGCGAGATCATCGCTCGCAACCACCGGCTCTTTATCGCGAACCCCATCATCGAATCTCGCCTGGTAAATCGCGACGGGTCCAGCTACGAGATCTGGCATAAGCCTGAAGGCAGCACGTTTGTTGCGACCATCGTGTTGTACAACGGCGAGTGGAAAATTGCCGACCTCGGTCCGTATGGCAACCGCCCGGTCCTGAAAGAACGCGCGTGAGTCGCCGCTCTGTCATAGCTGCGGCGACCGCAATGTCGATCGGGCTGAGTTTCGCGAACCCGAGCTACGGTGATTCCGCAGGCAACGGCGGAATTGATTCGGGGCCACATGGAGGCGGGCTCACCGTCGGCCTCACAGTTTCGAGCGACGGGACTCCAGGTGTCGCGGCGAACAGCCCCGGCGCATACCGACCGTACAAGATCGTGTCGTTTCCCATCGGCGACCACACCATCGATGCCGAAGGACTCTGTGCGAATCCGGCTGGGTTTCAAGGGCTCGGTTGGTACTGGGATATCACAGTGATCTCCAACGCCACCGGAAGCATCGTGTCACACCGAGCGGATTGCATTGCCCTGCCCGACCCCACGCTGCCTGGTCCGCTGCCCGCGACGACAGTCCCGGCGCAGCCACCCACGATCGGCGAAATTTGGCAGACGGCAGCGATTCCGAATCCGAGCTTGAGTATCTCGCCGCCGAACGAAGGCGTGACAGGTCTCGATACTTGGATATGGACGTCCAGTCCCGACACCGTGACAATCAACGCCACGATCAACGGTTGGAGTGTCACGGGAATCGCCTCGCGCATTGGCTATGCGCTCGACGGGACCGATGGCGCCGATGGCGACGGGCAAATCCGATATTCCGCAGTCGGAGGGTCGATTGAACAGCCAGCATTCAACGTTGTGTTCCAAACCAAGGGTCAACGCGACTTGCGCATCGCAAGTCGCTGGACCGCGAACCTGTCGATGAGCGGCCCCGGACTCCCGGCCACACCAACCGACCTCGGAACTGCAACTCTCACCACGCAAACCATCTACCCCGTCGCGGAAATACGCAGCTCCTTGACGAACTAAGCGAGAGCAGTTTTGCGCGCGTGGGAGTGCCCGTTTGGGCTCCCCCAGCGGATCAGAAGCGACACCCGAGCCGGTTTAGGAGATTTGGGATCGACCTCGGTCGACAATGGCTTGCCGTTTGCGTTCGATCTCAGCTGGATCGAACCCGGTGCCTTCCCATTCCCGCGAGACGCGCGACTCAACCTCCCACCCCTGATCAACCGTGGTGTCACTCACCTCGCGGTAGGTGGCAAGCATCTGACGAACGGCTCGTTGATCGATCGTCAAACAGTCAGAAGCAAGCTGACGGCAGCGAGGCAACAAGTCATCATGGGCCACGACTTCGTTCGCAAGCCCCCATTCATACGCCGTCGTGGCGTCGAGGAAGTTGCCAGTGATGCTCATCTGACGAGCTCGGGCCACACCAATGCGTTGCGCCAACAGCACCGTCAATCCCCAGCCAGGCATAATGCCAACCCGCGCGTGCGTATCGGCAAACCGAGCACGGTCGCTCGCGATGATGAAGTCGCAGTTGAGCGCAATTTCGAATCCGCCGGTTACCGCGACTCCGTTCACCGCAGCGATCAACGGCTTCGTGCGAGGCGGCAATGCACCCCGGTACGGCCCAGACCCGCTTGACCCAGACCCACTTGACCCAGATCCGCCTACACCGCCGAAACGTTCGCCGCCGGCATCGCCCGCACCGAACTCCTTCAGGTCGATCCCAGCTGTAAACGCCGGATCGGCGCCGGTCAGGATCATCACGTCCACATCGTCACGGGCTTCGCACTCCAGGATCGCTTTCGGGAGCAGGCGTCGCACCGCACGATTCAATGCATTGCGGGCATCGGGTCGGTTGATCGTGATCGTTGCAACCCGATCAGCCACTGCAACTAGAACTTCGTCGTTCATCTTCTACTCCAAATAAGAGATTTCGCCGTCACTTGCTTCTAAGACGGCATGTACAGCGATATGCAACATTCCGTGGAGTTCCTCAAAGCGGGTTGCCTCAGGATCCTCGTCATCGACCGCCAAAGGTGCGGCATCCTCAGCATCAATCGAGTCACCAGCATCGAGCTCTGCGAATGCAGCATCCCAATCCATCGTTTCTGCTTGAACCCGTAACCGCATTGTCGGGGCTTGAATCAGTGCGCGCGTGAGATCTTGCACCATCGTGACAACGACGTCTGTGCTGGTACGCACGCCAGGCGTCGCCAATAGGTGCAGTGCTTGCAGCTTGCGCATCGCAAAGCCAGCGATCATCACCGGATCGCCCAATTCTCGAATCGAAGCGTCGGAATCGACAGCCGACACATCCACTGAAATCACTGCAGGTACCGAGAACCATCGCTGCAAGGTCTCGAATAATTCCGAGGTCACACCATGCAGCGCTAGGAGCTCGGGAGGCTTCGGAACTATTTCCATCGGTACATGTCTAGCGCCCCGCGTCTCCCAGTACAGGTTCCCTGAAATCGAAGGCCACCTTGATCGCGCCACTCTCGTGCTGACACGCAAGCGCACTAAAGGCTGAACGCCATTCATCGAGATCGAAGGTGTGCGTCAGCATGCCATCCAAATCAATAGTGCCATCGGACGCCATATCGAGGTAGTGCTGGATTCCGTGTTGACGAATACCACGTGCTTCCTCGAAACCGAAGGCGTTCGATCCGACCATGGATATCTCCTTGAAATACAGCGGCGTATCCTCCCACAGAGTGGGGCCGTGCACTCCCGCCTTCACCAATGTGCCGCGAGCCTTCAGCACCCGAACCGCGACTTCAAAGGTCTCGCGTTTACCCACGGTGTCGTAGACCACATCGATAGCTCCCGGAAATGCCATCGGGAGTCCGTCGCTCAGCGACAGCACACCACCGGACCAGGCAGCCGCTTGTTCAATTACCGCAAGCGCGGGTTCATGAGCAACAACAGTGGCTCCAAGTTTGCGAGCCATGTCAGCCTGGGCGGCGAAACGAGCCACCGCAAGCACTTCAACCGACGGATATAACGCTCGCAGGATCGCAACGGCACACGTACCGAGTGCGCCCGCTCCGTAGACCATTGCTTTGCCACCAATTGGCGGTGGATTGCGAGTAATGCCATGAAGCATGACGGCGAACGGATCCGCGAACACCGCAACTTCGTCGGGCATGTCGCTCGGCACTTTGAACAACATCGAATCGTGCGCAGGCATCAAGTCGGCATAGCCACCGCTCGCATCCTTCGAAGTTCCGATATGAATACCGGGCGCAATCGGCCCGACACCAAACGATGCACACAACGAATAGTCGCCGATGACGCACGCGGCACACATTGGCGTAACGCCGCGCGGCCCGCATGACAGCCAAGGGTTGAGCACAACACGATCGCCAAGCTCAAGGCCTTCAGCATCAGGGCCGAGCTCCACTACTTCGGAGACCACCTCGTGTCCCAGTACCTGCGGGAGCGAGAAAAAGCCCTTCATCGGATTGTCAGGATTACGGGTTTCGTCGCCCCAGTCCATAAATACTTGTTTCGAATCCGACCCACAAATCCCCGTGAGTCGAGTACGGGTTACCACCCAGTCCCTCAGCAACGGACTGGGATCCGCGTACTCACGGTCAAGACGCATCGGGGAAGTCGCCAATGCGCGCAACAAGTAATTATCGGTATCAGGAATCGATTGGGCTTCTGGCATCACGCCAAATACGAGGGCACGCATACGTCATCCAGTCGTTTGTCGAGTGCACAAGCGTATTCGCCGTTTGGGTGTCCGGGCCAGGGCACCGCGATCTCATACGATCTCTCAGTCCGAACCGCTGCCCAGGAATCCGCTTGACCGTCTCGAATCGCCGAACGACTGCAGACATGCCATCCGAACCGCCGCAATCGGGCCGGAGATCAACACTACGAGGCTGGGCCATCTCGATCTACTGCGCGGCAGTTGTCGTGATGCTCGCCACCAGCGGCATACCGTTCGATCGCGAGACCGTGATCCTCGTCATTGTCGGCGCGCTGACCGTACTCAACATCGGCCGCAGTAAACAAGAGATCGCGCGACTGCTGTTTGACTGGATCCCGTTCACTTTCGTGTTGCTCGCGTACGACATCAGCCGTGGCCTCGCGCACCGTCTCGACCGTCCTGTCGCCTACACACCACAAATCGACGCCGAGAAGCTTTTGTTCTTCGGCAACATGCCGCCAACAATCTTGCAGCGCCATTTCTACAACTACGAACCTCGCTGGTTGGATGTCATAACAAGCGTTATCTACATTTCGCACTTCTTCGTGCCGTTCGTCATTGCAGGTCTGCTCTGGCGTCGCGATTGGGCATCGTGGCGCGCCTACACAACTAGGTTCGTCGCGATTTCCTTCATTGCCGTGGTGTTTTTCGCGGCGTTTCCGACCGCTCCACCATGGGCCGCTGCCAAAGAACGGCAACTCATCGAGCTCGAACTCACCAAGCTTGACGGCAAGACTCACAGCACGCGCGGGCTCAGTGTGATTGGGCTCAAAGGTGGGCAGTCGCTCATCGACAAAAACAAAGCAAGTGCGAATCCTTACGCAGCAATCCCCTCACTACATAGTGCCTTTTCGCTTCTGGTGTCGATCACGATGTGGCCGCGCACCAAACGGCGATGGGGCCGCGCAGTGTTGGTCGCATACCCAATCGCAATGGTCGCGACTCTGGTATACGGCGGCGAGCACTACGTCGTAGATGCGATTGCCGGCTTCGCCTTGGTGTGGGCCGCAGTACGTCTTGAGGCACGCACACGTCCCCGACGACTTGCATGGTGGAAAGCCAAGGGCGAACAACATTGGCCCGCAGCGCTCGCTTATTTACGCCCCAGGTGAACAACGGGTTGCCAATCACAAACTCCCATGGGAGGATGGTGCGATATATGCGCAAACTCGCCGTCATCGCCCTAATTGCCGCAACCGCCGGAACCGCCATGGTCGCCACATCGGCGGCAGAGGCTCGACCCCAGCACCGCACCGCCCTCGGCGGCGAGCCGGTATGTCGCGAAGTCAATTGCCTGCGGATCAACCAGCTCCAATCGGTCGGTACGCACAACAGCTACCACATCAAGCCCGACGACGATGTCTTCGCACTCCTGCAAGCGTTTAGCCCGGCCCTTGCGGAGTCGCTTGACTACACCCACCCCGCACTCGCGACGCAGTTCGGGAGCCAACGAGTCCGCCAAATCGAACTCGACATCTTTGCCGATCCCAACGGTGGGCTGTACAAAGACCACCAGATCAATCAGTTGCTGGGCAAACCGGTCGCGAGCGGGATTGCAGATTTGAACCGTCCGGGCCTCAAAACCATGCACGTCCAAGAGGTCGATTACAAAACGCGGTGTTACACCTTCGTTGCGTGTTTGCGACAGGTGAAACGGTGGAGCGATCGGCACCCGCGACACCTTCCGATCACCATTCTTGTCGAAGCCAAAGATGATCCCATTGTCGACCCGGTCAACCTCGGTTTCGTAGTGCCGGCCCCATTTGATCTGGCCGCGCTGAACGCAATCGACACCGAGGTACGTTCAGTGTTTGGCCCCGAGGACCTCATCACTCCCGACGACGTTCGCAACGGAGCAGCAACGCTGGAACAAGCTGTGTTGAGCGGAACCGGCTGGCCGACCGTCGGGTCGTCGCGCGGCAAGGTGATGTTCATGCTCGACAACGAATCGAAGGCGTCGTTGTACGCGCAGGGTCATCCGTCGCTCGCTGGTCGGGTGTTATTTACTCCGACCAATCCCGGAACGCCTGAATCGGCGTTCATCAAAGACAACGATCCCCTCGGCGCAGACGGTCTCGGGTGGAGGCGTATCCAGGGCTACGTTGCCAGCGGCTATGTAGTGCGCACCCGTTCCGACGCCGACACCATTCAGGCCCGCACGGGTGATACAACGATGCGCGACGCCGCACTGAAAAGCGGCGCTCATTGGGTGAGCACCGACTATCCAACGATTGAAGACAACATCTTCGGAACTGACTATTTCGTGCGGATTCCCGGCGGTGGTGTCGCCCGTTGCAACCCCATCAACGCGGGCCGCAGCTGTCGAATCTACGATTTCTAGCCTCAGCGTCGAACTACTCCGCAAGCGGTTCGTCCATGACGCTGACGCTCATCACCGTTGCGCCGTCTGGTATCGCTGCGACCTTTGGCACCGCGCCCTCGCGAGGTTGCAGCTTCACTTCGCTGGAATTGACGATTGTCACCGTATCGGCGCTCACGAACGCCAACCTGGACCCTGCCGGCACCACTCCCATGAGCGCGCCCCGTTTGGTCTCGGGCTTCGCGACGCGAACCCCCACACCACCTCGCGTCTGAATCGGGAACTCATCCGCGCGGACTCGTTTGGCATAACCGGTGTCGCTCGCAAGCACCACGATTTCTTCGTGAGCCACGGCGCAGGCGCCCACCACCACATCGTTGCCACGTAACTTGATCGCCCGCATGCCTCCGGCGCTGCGCCCAACCGGACGCACTTCGGTCTCGGCAAAACGAATTCCTTGGCCGTCTCGCGTGACAACAAATGTCTCAAAATCGTCCCAGCTGGGATACGCAGCTACGACACGATCGCCGTCGGTCAGTTTCATTGCGGCAATGCCGTCTTTACGCGCTGAAGCCTCCACGAATTCGGCCAACGAGGTTCGTTTGATCGAACCCTGCGCAGTCACAAACACCACGTGCTCATGTTCGTCGGCCACAGCCGCGTCGATCACACCGATCACTCGTTCGCCATCCACAAACTGAAACAGATTCGGGATCGCGGTCAGTCGCTGTTTAGGAAGGTCATGACCTGAGGAGCGATACGCACGACCGTGCGTGGTGAAAAACAGAAACACGCCGAGGGCCGACGTGGGCATTATCTGAGTGATGGCATCACGTTCGCCTGGATCGGGAGATTTTCCACCACGACCCCGTGCCGATTTCGCTTGCAAATACCCACGAGCAGTGACCGTGACGATCAGCGGTTCATCGTCGACAAGTTCGTCGGCACTGATTTCACCTGTGTCGTCGCCCACAATCTCGGTGCGGCGAGGCCGCTTATAGGTATCGCGTACCAGTGTGAGTTCCTCGCGCATGAGCGCCATCAACGTCTCGCGGTCATCAAGGATCTTGCGCAACTCTTTGACGATGCTGCGCAATTCCTTCTGCTCGCTGAGAAGCTCTTCGCGACCAATCTGGGTGAGACGCCCCAATGCCAAGTCCAAAATGTGATTCGCTTGAATCTCACTGAAATCAAAGGGCTTCGTCATCATCGCGGCACGCGCGACGCCCCGGTCTTTCGACGCTCGAATCGTTGCAATGATCGCGTCGATCATGTCGAGGGCCTTCACAAGGCCGTCGATGATGTGGAGACGAGCTTCGGCTTTATCCAGACGATGGCGAGTGCGGCGGGTCAGGACGATGACTTGGTGATCGATCCAATGTTGCAAGCACTCCTGGAGATTCAAGGTGCGCGGCACACCGTCGACGAGCGCAACCGTGTTGATCCCAAAACTAATTTGTGCTGGCGTGTGTTTAAAGATGTTGTTCAACACCACCTGCACGTTGACTTCATGCTTGAGTTCGACGACCAAACGAGTCTGGCCCTGACCCGATTCATTGCGAATATCGCGAACACCGTCGATCTTGCCCGCGTCGACGGCCTCCGCGAGCTTGCCCGCGATCGCATCGACACTCGTCTGATACGGGATTTGTGTGATCACGATTGCCTTGCCGCGTTTGGTCTCTTCAATCTCGGTCACGGCCCGCACTCGAATCGTGCCGCGCCCCGTGCGCAACGCATCCCTGATGCCATCGCCGCCCATGATGAGCCCGCCGGTAGGAAAGTCGGGTCCTTTGACCGTCTTCATCAATTCGCTCAGTGTCGTATCCGGTGCCTTCATGAGCTTCAAGGTCGCGTTGCAGATTTCACCCAAGTTGTGCGGCGGGATATTGGTGGCTAAGCCGACAGCAATTCCCTGCGTACCAGTAATCAGCAAATTCGGATAACGGGCAGGCAGCACAACCGGCTCTTCATCGCCACCGTCGTAGTTCGGCTGAAAATCTACGGTGCTTTCATCAATGCTCGCGAGTAACTCCATCGCGACCGGGCTCAGCCGGCATTCGGTATAGCGCGCCGCGGCAGCGGGATCGCTCGGTGACCCGAAATTGCCGTGCTTATCCACGAGGGGATGGGGCACCGAAAAGTCCTGGCCCATACGCACCAGCGCGTCGTAAATCGCGGAGTCGCCATGTGGATGGAAGCGACCCATCACGTCGCCGACGACACGGGCACACTTGACAAACGGCCGGTCGGGGCGCAGGCCAGCGTCGTGCATTGCCCACAGAATGCGGCGATGCACCGGCTTCAGGCCATCGCGGGCATCGGGCAAAGCCCGACTCACAATCACGCTCATCGAATAGTCAAGGAAGCTGGATTCCACCTCCTCAGCGAGGGTGCGCGAAACCACCGGAGCGGCAAAGAGCGATTCAGAAGCGGGTGCAGTCCTGCGGCGAGCCATGGTGACGACCTTATTGGAGGGGTGCGACTCCAAGGTGCCACTCGCCGGTAACTTCGGCGGCGATGGCAACCGTGGAATCATGGCGCGAATCGTGGGGCTCACTCGGACAACAATTCTCGCGGCTCTGGGCGGCGGCGGCGATCTCGAATTTCGGCGACGGACTCGTGCTCGTTGCGCTGCCATTGCTGGTGGAATCGATGACCACGAACGCGATCTACGTATCCGGACTCATCACAATGCGATACGCCGCGTGGCTGCTGCTCGGCCTCGTCGGCGGAGTGACCGCAGATCGAGCCAACCGTCAACGGATCATGGTGTACGTGGATTTGGCGCGCGCGGTCGCGATCGGCATACTCGGCGTGGTGATCGCGCTTGGCACACCACCGATCGCGCTCATCTGGGGTGTGGCATTTCTGTTGGGCTGCGGGGAAGTGTTTTTTGACTCCGCCGCCGAAGCAATTCTGCCCAACGTCGTCGATGAAGAAAAACTCGAACGAGCCAACTCGCGGCTCTTTGTAACCCAATCCGTCGCCAACGAATTCATCGGCCCGCCCGTCGGAGCATTCCTGTTTGCGATCGCAGCTGCACTGCCGTTTCTGCTCGACGCGTGGTCATTCCTCGCCGCCGCCATGATCGTACTGACGCTGTATATGGCGCCTACTTCGTCCGGCGCGGCGAATGCCCTCCCCACCGACTCACTCGCTGCATCGGGCGCTGCAATTCCGCTGAGTGCGGCGGCGGCGTTTCGCAGCGATGTTTCCGACGGGTGGCAGTTCGTGCGAAATCATCGACTGCTGCGGTCGCTCATCGGGCTCGGGTGTGCATGGAACTTCTTCGCCGTTGGCGCTGAATCAACGTTGGTCATATTCGCGCGACGCGAGCTCCTGGCATCCGAAGCCGGCTACGGACTCGCACTCACCGGTTTCGCAGTTGGTGGCATCCTCGCGGGTTGGCTCACCGAACGCATCGTCGCGAAGATCGGGCCTGGCCACACCATCTTGTCCACATTTCTCCTCGGCGCAGTCGCCGGCTTCGCAACCGCAACCACCAATAGCATTTGGGTACTCGCCTTCGCGTTCGCATGCAGCTTCGCTGCGGGTACCGCGGCGAGCATTGTGGTGCTCAGTTTGCGCCAACAACTCGTGCCCGACGAACTACGAGGCAGAGTAGCGAGCTTTTTTCGCGTCGGCGTGTTCGCGTCAGCGGGAACGGGCGCGCTATTGATGGGCATACTCGCCAACAGCGTGTCATTACGCGCACCGTTTTATGCGCTGGGCCTCGCAGCAATCGCGCTGTTTCTCGGCGCAGCAACCGAGGTCAACAACAAGACGATCGCGGCGGCCAAATCATCAATGCGCCGCACGGAGTAGGCGACATAGATAGGTAACCGAATCCTTACCCTGACGGACAGTTTCGGTTACCTCAGTAACCTTCAAGATGACTTTGGGTAACCGTGAGGTATCCGATCGCGGCTCGGTCCAGAGCCGCACCACCGAAATCGCTTGGGTCGGGAGTTCGCCCGTAACCCCCGGCCCAAGCATCGCGGGTGAGTTACCGAAATCAGGTGCGCGGACTCAGTAGCGCGTGCGGGTCAGCGACCATTGCTGGACGCGCATCGCGAGTGTTTCTTTATTGCGCTCGTCGTCGAATAAGTCGCATTTGTCGTAGAGACCCTGCAGCACCATTTTCACGGCGGCTGTACTCGTAAAGCGGCGTTGCGCAATTTCACTGAGGGTTGCCAGTCGAGGCGCAGCCCGACCTTCGTCGTAGTGCACAAAGAGCAGCTCAAGCACTTCGCCTTCGGTTGGCGTGAGCCTTACTTCTTTTTTGGCAACCTGACGGATCGTCGCAGCCACACCTCCGGCGCGTTCGGCTTCGCTCAGCAAAAAGTCGTACGTCACCGCTCTGCCAAATTCGATCACCGATCCGTGATTTACGACTAAAGGAGTCCACGGCCGAAGCGTGGCACCATCAACTTTCGTTCCATTCGTCGATTCGCAGTCCTCGATATGCCACACGCCAGCTTCACAGTGGATGCGGGCGTGCAATCGGCTGATTGCGGGGTCATCAATGGCAAGTTCACTGTCGGTGCCGCGCCCGACGCGGATCAGCGATGCAGCGAGTTCAACATCGCCTTGGTGCGCACCTCGTCCCCGTAACCGTGCCATAGCCGCGAGGCTACCGGGCGGAGTTGCTCTTTCAGCGCCACTGCCCAATCGCGCTGACCGCCCGTTCTACATTGGCGATCGGCTCTACGCGCTTCGGTTCCCAGGTCGCGAGCCATTCGCTGAACGCATCAGCAGGAATGGGTCTGCTCATGTAGTAACCCTGCGCGATGTCGCAGCCCTGGCTCGCGAGGCGATCCCACGAAACTCGGTCCTCGACACCTTCGGCACAGACTCGCAATTTCAGGTTATGCGCAAGGTCGATGATCGATTTCACGATCGCCGCGTCACTCTCGTTGGCGCCCATCGTCATCACGAACGAACGGTCAACTTTGACCTCGTGAACTGGGAGCTTTTGAAGATACGACAAGCTGGAATATCCGGTGCCGAAGTCATCGATCGAGAGTTTGATGCCGAGTCCCGCGAGACGTTCGATGGCCGCGACGGATCGGTCGGGATCCATGACGGTGGTTTCAGTGATCTCAATAGTCAAGTTTGCGGGGTTCAAGCCACTCTCCAACAACCATTCCCCGATGAGATCAGGCGTGTTGGCGTCGAGCAAACTCACGGCCGATAAGTTGACGGCGACCGAAAGGTCGTGGCCGTTGTCGTTCCACTCTTTGCATTGCGCCATCGCTTTGCGCGCTACAAGTCGCGTCAATGAGCCAATGAGGCCAGTGCGCTCCGCTATCGCAACGAACACCTCGGGCGACATGAAGCCATGTTCCGGATGGAACCATCGAACCAAGGCTTCGGCGCCCATCACACTCTCATCGGCGAGTCGAACCTTGGGCTGGTAATACACCTGGAGTTCTTCGTTGTCGATCGCCTCTCGCAGCGCTCCGACAAGGGCCAGTTTCTGAACGGTGTTCTCATCCGACTCAGCGTCATACACCTGCACGCCATTCGGTTCGCGCTTCGCTGAATACATCGCAATGTCAGCACGCTTCATCAGAGTGTGCGCATCCTCACCATGCAACGGAGCGATGGTGATACCGATGCTCCCACCAATTTCAAGGGTTACATCACGAACTGAATAGGGAGGCATCAATACAGAACGAGCATCCATCGCAAATTGAATCGCGTCGGCTTCGGACGCCACATGCGGAAGCAAAATCGCGAACTCGTCACCACCGAGTCGAGAAATCGTCACGCCACCGCAGCCCGCCGCGAGCCGTGCTGCAACGAGACACAACACTTCATCGCCTGTGTCGTGACCAAGCGTGTCGTTAATGTCTTTGAAACGATCAAGATCCATGAGCAACACCGCAACGTTGTCGGTGCCACGGTTCGCTAAGGCATTGGTGACCGCAGCCACGAAAGTCGTCCGATTCGGCAAGCCGGTGAGTGCGTCGTGAGCAGCTTGATATTCACGCTCGTGCACTTCTCGCGCGACGCGTTCTACGAGGCGGCCATTCTCGAGCGCCACGCTGGCTTGGTTCGCAAGCGTTTCCAGTAAGCGTGCGTCACTCGGGTCGAACGTGCTGACGTCACCCATTCGATCGGCGGCCAGCAAATACCCGCTGACACCTTCTTCAGCAAACAAAGGCGCCACAACTACGTCATGCGCTCCCAGTGCATCAAGGACCGTGCTTTTGTTGGAACGTTTTGATGCCCTCGGCACAAGCAATACTTCGCGCTCCTCAACCACAAGCGACCAAAACGGTGCGTCGGCCTGCCCGATGGAAGTCGCGGGCGGTTGGTCATGTGCCGACCGCATGCGCACGCAATGGTGGCCGTCGTCATCGTTGACAACGAGGACGATTTCAGCAACCTCACATCGCAATGCCTCGCGAGCTTGATTCAAAATTGCGACCAGCACGGCCTCTGCGCGTTTCGCACCACTCACGGCGCAAGTGAAGTCGTACACCAGTTGCAAGCTGGCGAACCGTTGCGTCAGCGAGGAATAACCACGGTATGCAACGAACAACACACCAACAAGCGCGCCGAGTAGCAACGCCGATGCCGCCGACTGCCTCAGCAGCAAGGCAGCAGCAAGCGCAAGGCTGGTGTTCGCCAATGCGGTGCCGACGCCAATGACAAGCGTCGACGCTGATCCCCGACCTCCGCCGTGCCAACGGATCACCACGCTCACCGAGCTCCAACCGATGGCGTCCGCGACCAAGATTGCTGCCAGCGCAGCAGCCCACGTAGCCGGACGAGCGATATCAGCGACTGGCACAAACAGACGAAACACCACCATCGCAGCGGCAGTCTCCGCGGCAAACAGCGCAATATTGAACAGCACCTTCTTAGGGCTGCGCACGCGCCAAGCCACGACAACGAGTTCACCAATGACGCGTCCCAAGATCACTGCCAAAGGCGACGCAAAGAACAACGCTATTGCGAGCGGAACTTCGCTGAATGTAAATGAGTGAGCTTCGCGCCGAACCTCAACGTTGACGACAGTCAGCGCGGCGACCGCAAAAGCAATCGCCAACGCCCACCACGGCAGCGCAGTCGGGACTTTGACTGGTCCAAGGTGCTGCATAGCCACGACACAGGCGCCGTAGAAGCCGGCGAGCGCAACCGAAAACGCAATGACGAGCGCCCCTGCATTTGCGCGCGCGCCATGAAGGTTTGGCTCTCCCGGGGCGTTCGTTGATTCAGTCGCTTCCATGCCTGCCCTACTGCCGCGTCGCGCGGATCGTCTGGCATCAGGTATCGGCACGTGGACGCGGCGTCTGGAGCTAACAACACCAGCCACAGAAGGTGACTTCAGGCACCACTAGAAAACATGCTTAACCACGGAGCGTGAGATTCCGAAGACTCTTGCAACCACCCACAATGGCAATCAGGAGCCTCATAATGAACAAACTCACTAAATTCGCCCTCGCCGCTGTCCCAGCACTCGCGCTCGCTGCGGTCAACGTGCCCCAAGCGATTGCCCTCATTCACTGGCGCTAATACAACGATTGTGCTGCATCCAATCTAAGCGTCATCCATTGCATGACCACCGGATCCGGCTGGGCTCGTTGTAACAACCTCCGGGCTCCACGATGTAAAGCCCGGCCGTCCGGATGCCCCCGTTCACTCAGCAACATCGCGCATATGGCTCGATGGACTGCCCACATCATTGGAAACTCAGGTTCCAGAATTTGGGCCACTAGCCAATCGACACGCGGCTGGGTAGCCGGCGGACCGAGAGCGGCCACCAAAGCGCCCGAAAAATATTGGTTGTATCGCTGATAGGTCGATCCGGTGCTGATCAAATACTCGTGCCGGTCAGCCAGGAGCTGGTCGCCGAGTTCCAAATCGCCTCTCAGATATGCGACAAGTGCCAGCTCATTGCCGACGGAATTCGACGGCAAATCCGTCGCGCTGACATTCCCCCATCCGCTCGGACCATCGAAGCATTTCAAAGCGCTTCGCGCCATGAACTCTGCGACGGGATTGACGGGCTTGTGGCTAAGCGCGATTCGCGCCTCCGCTGAGCGACCGAACCAGAGCGGGACGACCACACCAGCAAGAGCGGCTTGAGGCACCCAATGCCCGCACTCGACCGCAATACGGTCCAGGTCTGCCATCGTTGAAACGTCGGGGCCGTGCTCTGCCAAAAACACGACATCGCGTAGCGTCGCCAATTCAAAGCGATGCCGATAGTCTTCGATACTCAACTCGGCGAGTTTCAACATGGAATGCAATCGAGCTGCGTCGCCCACTTCCAGAGCCATCGCTCCTGCATAAAATGCAAGCTTTGCCGTCAGCGGTGCATCGCCAAGCCGTTCCGCTTCCGCCAATCCGAGTTCGAGCAGCTGAACCGTTTCCTCAGCGTCGACGACCGAAACGGACTCAGCAAGATCAAAGGCGGCCTCAGCGATAGCTCGGCGATCCCCAAATTCCCGCAATTGCCGCAGCGCGTTCTGCGCCTCAGTTATATGCGGCAACGAGTCCCTTCCTTCCATAGTCGCGAACTCGGTGTTGAGGATTTCCACTCGAGCCTTCAACTGCGCTGCGACCTGCCGTTGCCCACGGCCAAGTGACGAAACCATCGCTGCGTTTGCCGCTTCAATCGCGCCAGGGTAATTACCGATCCTCGACAACGCAGTCGCGTGGCGTCCCGCTACGAGGTCGCGGAACAAGGAATCTGGCAAGCGCTCAATCGCCCTACCGCCAGCATCCACCGCGAGCTCGAGTTCTCCTGTTGCCAAATGCGCCTCAGCGCTGAGGGCTAGCGCGCGAGTGCCGACGTCACTGTCTTGGTCGATCCAACTGTCGGCAAGTTGCGCACTCTCGACGTACTCACCACGTCGCAGCAACAATTCAGCCCGTAGGGTGTCCGCGGTCCCCGCCGCAGGTTCGACACCAATCGCATCCAACAGCGTCGTCCAACGATCGGCGTTCGCGAGCGCGAAGCGGTCGAGCGCAACACGACCGGCGCGCGCCGCGACGTTGGCAACAAACTCCGCAGCATCCGCCCCAGTTTCGAAGGCAATCGCGGCGTGATGAGCAACAAGTTCAACATCAATCGCAACCGCATCTAGCTTGCGCGCAACATCGAGGTGTGCGTTGCGGCGAACGACAGCGTCAAGCCTCGCATACGCGACCTCTCGCAACAGCGGATGCGTCCATTGAGCTTCAGTCGAACCAGATACCGCGGACGCAACCCTCACCCGCACAACCCCAGCCCGACACAGCGAACCAAGGGAGCGAGTCGCGTGCAAAGTTTCAGGCCAAAAAACTTCGCCGCAAGCAGCAACAATCGCGAGATCTCTGCGCACATCGGGATCGAGCCGATCAAGGCGCGCGCCAATCATTGCTTGCACATCATCGCCCAGTTCGGCGCCGGCTGCTTGCGCGTGAGCAAGCTCTCGTGCCAGCAACGGATTGCCTCCTGCGAGTTCCGCAGCTTCGGCGCCCGCAAGATTGATGATCACTTCGTCGTCCAATGGACCGAGCGCAATCGTTTGTACTTCGAGATCATCGGGGTCGAGTTGACCAGGCCGAGCACTCATCCACAGCACCCCGGCGACGCCGCGCCGAAACGACAGCCGGGCGAGCACGTCAATCAAATCTGGTGATGCATGATGGAGGTCGTCGATCATTGCCACGGGGCGACCACACGAACTGAGCATTGAGGCAAGCGCTTCAGAAATGGCGGCGGCATCAGCGTTAGATGTCGGACCCGAAATCAACCCGACACTGTGTAACAACACCGAAGCGTGGTGATCGCCAACCAACTCCGCGATACGCGCCGCAGATCCCACTCGACGCACCCATCCCGCGAGAGCACGAACATCGCCGACAGCTTCACTGCACGACGCCCGCAACACGAAGGCGTCATGGGCGACAACGCGCTCGGCCGCCGCGTCAAACAGCCAAGATTTACCCGCACCGGCGGGCGCGACCATCAACGTTGCTCGCATCTCTGACGCAGCGAGACTGGCATCAAATTCGTCAACGAGGCGCGCGAGTTCGAGTTCCCTACCCGTACGAAATGCCGCGTTCGGAGCGCTCGGCACATGCGTCAAAGTACCAGCGATGTCGTCGAGGAGATCAAGTGGCGCGGCTGATAGTGCCGCGCTGCTGCCACGCGCCAACGCGTGCAACCGTTCAGCTACCGCGATCATTACTGGACGCTTCGTCGGGTCATCGTGCACGCACGCGTCGATGAGGCTGCCGATTCCGTCGGCCGCGGCTCCCATATCGTTTCCCCATCCCACCGACTCCGCGAGCACAACTCCGAGCGAATACACATCCGAAGCGGGAGTAGGCGTTTCATCAGGTGCCGCATATTTTGGGGTGAGCATCGCCGCCGCCGCACCCGCGACCCAACCGTCGAGCGTCACACCGTCGATTGCCGCCGCACCGAAGTCGATGAGCAGCGGACCGTCGTCAGAACAAATGATGTTGGACGGTTTCAAATCACGATGGACGATGCCAGCCGAATGGCATGCAGCCAATGCGTCGGCGATTGGCGCCAATGTTGCACACGCGATCTCCGGCAACAGCAAGCCATCATCGAGCAACGCACCAAGCGTGCCGCCGTCGAGTAACGGGGTGGCGAGGTACGGTTCCCCATGTTCATCGCCTACGTCGAAGACAGTTATGACATGCGGGTGCGCGACGCGCCGTAGTGCAGCCGCTTCGCGAGCCATCCGAGCCACCGCGAGCAGGTCCGTGGGATCGCGCAGCACTTTGACGGCAACGATGATGCCATCGCCGTCGGCACGCCAAACGTCGGTGTCTTCGCCGCCGCCGAGGCGCGACACGAGCTGAAACGGGCCAACCGTTGTTCCTGAAGATGGCGCTAGCCCAGCACGCACAGGCGGAGTCTTGCACACACCACCAAACTCGGGCGAGCGTTAGATGTCGAGGAAACGGACGTCCTTGGCGTTGCGCTGAATCCATTGGCGTCGAGATTCGACATCGTCGCCCATCAAGACCCCCAAAATCTCATCGCAAATGCTCGCCTGATCGAGATCAATCTGGACCAACGTGCGGGTCGCTGGATTCATACACGTTTCACGCAATTCGGGGTAATCCATCTCGCCGAGCCCTTTGAATCGGGCAAACGAAAGCTGCTTCTTGGGATGTTCATCGATGACGCGAGACCGCGACGCGTCGTCGGCGATGTACTGCTTCTTGCCGCTGATTTCCACCGAATATAAGGGAGGCTGGGCCACGTACAAACGGCCGGCCTCGACGAGCGGAAACATCTGTCGAAAAAAGAACGTAATCAACAAGGTGCGAATGTGCCCGCCATCGACATCGGCGTCGCTCATGATGATGATCTTGTCGTATCGCACTTTCGATACGTCGAAGTCTTTGCCTATACCACCACCGATGGCCGCGACCAGCGATTGGATTTCAGCGTTGGCCAAGATCTTTTCCAACGTGGCGCGCTCCACATTGAGCACCTTGCCGCGTAGCGGAAGAATGGCTTGTGTTTTGGGGTCGCGAGCGTCACGAGCCGAACCGCCAGCCGAATTGCCTTCGACTACAAACAATTCGGTGCCCTCACTCCCCCGCTGCGAACAGTCGGCGAGCTTGTCGGGCATGCCGACGCCTTCGAGAGCACTCTTACGCCTCGTGAGCTCTTTCGCCGCCTTTGCCGCGTTGCGGGCGCGAGCAGCGGTCGCTGCCTTGGCGACAATTGCCTTGCTCGGATTCGGGTGCTCCTCCAACCATCGCCCGAAGCGTTCGTTGGTCAGCCGCTCGACCATCGAGCGAATTTCAGTGTTGCCGAGTTTCGTTTTCGTTTGCCCTTCAAACTGCGGGTCGGTGAGCTTCACACTCACGATCGCAGTGAGGCCTTCACGTACATCGTCACCTTGCAGCGACGCGTCCTTGCCTTTCAACAAGTTGCGTTCTTTCGCGTAACGATTAGTGGCGTTCGTGAGCGCACGCTTGAAGCCTTCGGCGTGCATGCCGCCCTCGGTGGTAGAGATGCCGTTGGCAAAGGTGTGCAAACCTTCGTAGTACCCCGTATTCCACTGCCAGGCCACTTCGACATCGCCCTCAGGTTCCGATGCAGTGAAATATCCAATGTCTTTAAACAATGGTTCTTTGCTGTGATTGAGATGTTTGACAAAGTCCGAGATGCCACCGTCGTAGCAATACGTGAGTTCTTGTTTGTGATTCGGTCGCTCGTCGAAAAACGCGATCGCAACGCCGCGGTTCAGAAACGCCATCACCTGTAACCGCTCAAGCACAGTCGCGGCACGAAATTCGATTTCATCAAACACATCTGCGTCGGGCCAAAACGTGATCGTGGTGCCGTTGCCCGCACGTCCGGCTTTGCCGGTGTTTTTGATCGGGCCTTGTGGCACGCCGGGAAGAACTTTGCCGCCTTTGGTAACTGCCGCGAAGCTCTGCCGGTAAACATTGCCCTCACGGCGTACCTCAAGGTCGAGCCGCTTCGACAGCGCGTTGACGACGCTGACGCCCACACCGTGCAACCCGCCACTCACTTTGTATCCACCACCGCCGAACTTGCCGCCAGCATGCAACACCGTCAGCACGATTTCGGCTGCCGATTTACCTTTGTACTGCGGATGCTCATCGACTGGAATGCCGCGCCCATTGTCGCTGACTCGGCAACCGCCATCGGCAAGCAACGCAACCTCAATACGGGTCGCGTACCCTGCCATTGCTTCATCGATGGCGTTGTCGACGACTTCCCATACCAAGTGATGCAGACCTTGGCTACCCGTCGAACCAATGTACATACCTGGCCGTTTACGGACCGGGTCGAGCCCTTCGAGCACCTGAATCTGCTCAGCATTGTAATTACCTTTTGGTGCGGTGGCCATGGCTTCGACCTTAACGGAAGCCAACGACAGTCGGGTGCATCTGTCGCCATCCAGATGTCTGTAACTTTGCTCCAATGACACGATTAGGACGACCCTGGTTACGACTCCTGGCGACAATTAGCGTTGTGGGCATAGTGACGACCAGCTGCAAGGTCACCTTCCCTAACGTCACCTCCCAACCACCAGCTATCGCTTACGGCGAATCAATCACAAGTTTCCGCACGGCCATCACGATTGGCCAAGACGGCACCCTCGACGTGGTCGAGACAATCCGCTACGACTTCGGCAGCACCTCTCGCCACGGCATCTTTCGCGACATCCCTCATCGGTTCAATATTGCCGCCGACGACAAGCATCAGCGATCGACACCAATCACGGTGAAATCCGTCGAATCAACCAGCCCCAACACCCCGACGCAACACAAGATCGAAGCGCCGACCGACGAGAAATTGCGAATCAAGATCGGAGATCCCAACCGCACGATCAGAGGCCAGCACACCTACATAATTCGCTACAGCGTCCGCGGTGCACTGAGCGAATACGGCGGCGCGGCCGAGCTCAATTGGAACGCGACTGGCAACGAATGGAACGTCGACATTCGAAGGGCAGCCGCCGCCGTTGCTGCACCAGCCTCAAGTGAAACCTCGTTGTGTTTCGAAGGTCCGGCGGGGTCCACTTCACCGTGCGCGTCGACGCAACGATCCGAAAACAAGACGTCGTTTCAGTCTTCAGCGCTACCCGCATTTTCTGGCCTCACCGTTGTCACCCAGTACCCCCTCAATGCCTTCGAACCCGACGCGACGACACCCATCATCATCGACAAGCCGCAGCGCGGTCTCTACATCGAACCCATCACCTTGGGCGCGACCGCGGCAGTGGGCCTACTCTGTTTCGGTTGGCTTGTTTTGACATTGCGCAAAGGCCGTGATCGACAGTACGCCGGTGGAACGGTGGAAGCGGCCCTCGGAAATGCCAGTGGGGCCGACGAGCCAGCTCCGATCGTCGATCGGGTGCCGACACCGGTGCAGTTCGAGCCACCCGAAGGTATCCGCCCCGGCCAGATCGGGACACTCATCGACGGAGTCGCTCACCCCCTCGACGTCACCGCAACCATTATCGATCTCGCAACGCGCGGATACCTCAGCATCGTCGAAATTCCCAAACAAGGCCTCTTCAGCCGCGTCGATTGGACACTGCGTCGCAACGATGACCGCGACACCGGCGACCATGGCGAAGGTGAGCGCGTTGACGATGGCCTCTTCGAATACGAACGACTACTTCTTTCTCGTTTGTTCAAATCCGGCGATGAGGTGCAACTGTCGTCACTCAAGCAGAAGTTCGCGGAGTCGCTCCAAGCCGTGCAGCGGGCGATCTACAACGACCTCGTATTGCGCCGATGGTTCGCGGCACGACCCGACAAGGTGCGAAGCAGATGGCGAGGAATAGGGATTCTGTTCATCATCATATCGATGGGCGTTGCGATCGCGTTAGCGCTCACATCGAAGTTCATGCTCGCAACAACACCGATATTCGTTCTCGGCATTGCGGTTATCGTGAGTGCTCGAGTCATGCCCGTACGAACAGCCAAGGGAACCGCGCTATTGCGCCGTACCCACGGGTTTAAGACCTTCATGGAATCGTTCACTGAAACCAACCGGGCGCAGTACGCGGAACGCGACAACTATTTCTACAAATATTTGCCGTACGCGATCGTGTTCGGATGCGCGGACCACTGGGCCAAAGCATTCGAACCGCTGCAACTTTCGGAACCGGACTGGTACCACGGCAGCGATCGCAACGTGTTTACAACGATCGCCTTTATGCACGCAATGGATGGCTTCACCTCAACTTCCAGCGGAACTATTTCTGCTGCGGCCGCGTCGACCACCGGAGGCAGCGGCTTCTCGGGTGGCTCTTCTGGAGGCGGGTTCGGAGGTGGCGGCGGTGGCTCCTGGTAGCCCAACGCGTACACGAATAGGCGCTAGGCCAAATATCTGCTGACTGTCTCCACGACTGCCGCCGGTTTTGCAGAACCTTCGATCTCAATGGTCATCTTCACAACGGCTTGCACTCCGCCGGCTACCTCGATGACCTCGGAAATTTCGCCTACCGCCCGCACCTTCGAACCAACAATCACCGGGTTCACGAACCGGGCCTTGTTGATGCCGTAATTGATTCCCATTGAAATATTGCTGACGTGCACAAGCTCTGCAAGCATCGGAGCGCACAGACTCATCGTGAGGTATCCGTGGGCGATCGGCGCGCCAAACGGACCCGCCTTTGCCGCTTCGACATCAACGTGGATCCACTGGTTGTCGCCCGTTGCTTCTGCGAACAGATTGATTTGTGCCTGCGTGATCGTCTGCCAATCGGTTGGGCCGACCGAAGTGCCAACTGCTGCGAGCAAAGCCAACGGACCGTCGAAGGATGTAGGGGCCATGGTTCGAGACTATCGACGCGGTGGCATCCGTCGAAACTCCGCACGCCGATGTGAGCCAACCCATTCCAGTTGCGTACATTGCCCACTATGCAGATCAATGACGCAGTAGCAGTGGTAACGGGCGGCGCATCCGGGCTCGGTGAGGCTTCGGTACGTCGATTGCACGCCAATGGCGCTTCGGTGGTGATTCTGGACAAGAACGTCGACCGGGGTAACGACCTCGCCAAAGAACTTGGCGCCAAGGTTGCGTTCGCCGAAACCGACGTCACGTCCGCCGAGTCAGTCGCGGCAGCAATTGCCCTTGCGGGCGAAATGGGGAGTCTCCGCATCGCGGTCAACTGCGCCGGGAGCGGCATGGCCGGACGCACGATCGGTCGCGACGGCACGCCCCACGACCTCGCGCTGTTCGAGTGGACCGTCAAGCTCAACCTCGTCGGGACTTTCAACGTTGCGAGCCAGGCCGCGGGGGCGATGAGCAAGAACGACCCGAACGAAGGCGGCGAACGCGGAGTCGTGATTAATACTGCTTCGATTGCCGCGTACGACGGCCAAATTGGTCAAGTCGCATACTCGGCCACCAAAGGTGCAATCGTTGGCATGACCTTGCCCATGGCCCGCGACCTCGCGGTGAGCGGCATCCGCGTGATGGCGATTGCGCCGGGAAGTTTCGCCACGCCAATCTTCGGATTCGCACCGCAAGCCATGACCGATGCGCTCGCGTCGATCGTGCCGTTTCCGAACCGCATGGGCGCCCCTGATGAATTCGCTCAGCTGGTACAGCAAATCGTTGAGAACCCATATCTCAACGGTGAAGTGATCCGTATCGACGGCGCGGTGCGCTTTCCTCCGAAATAACACCCTCATCCGGTCGAATTCGCATCCCGACCAACGGCCGACTCGTAACATGCAGCGATGCAATGGAACCAGGTGCGTTGGCGGCCAATCGCGGTAATGCTCGCTGTCACGCTGCTCATCGTCGTGGGCGTAGTGGCGTTCAGCGATGAGCCCCGCACAACAGTTGCAACGCAAGCTGATGCCGCACCCTCCACTGCGCCGAGCGCAGAACCGAGCGACACCGGCCAATCTGATTCAACGTCGACAGTCCAACCCACTACGACGTCGTCCAGCATCGAGCCAACCACGACGTCGAAGCCCCGCCTTGCTTCCGACCTAGCGACGCTGGCCAAAGTCACCACTATCAGCGGAACCATTTCACCAAAATCTGTGGTTGCTTCGGGCCGAGGCACAGTCACTGCCCAAAACATGATGTACCAACACTCGGTCACTGTGTACGGCTCCGACACGGCGTTGCTTGCAACAATTCCTGACACCGTCGATCTCGCAGCATTAGGCCACCCGCAACACGTTGGGTCGTTCAAAGGCGCTCCGGTGGAGGCAGCGTTCACGCCCGACGGCCGCTACGAATACATCACGAACTATTCAATGTACGGTCCCGGATTCGGGCCTGAAGGTTCCGACAAGTGCAACCCGAACAGCGGCTTCGATAACAGCTTTGTGTATCGCATAGATACGAGCACGTGGAAAATTGATCAGGCGATTGAAGTGGGTGCCGTCCCGAAATACATCGCAATCACACCAGACGGCAAACGCGCGCTCGTCACAAATTGGTGCTCATACTCGTTGTCCGTTATCGACCTCGCTTCAGCCAAAGTGACGTCCTCCATTAGCCTCGGCGCGTATCCACGAGGTATCGCGATTACCTCGGACAGCCAGCGCGCATACGTCGCCATTATGGGCTCAACCACTATTGCGCAGGTGAACCTCGCAACATCGGAGTTCATCACCTTCGCCGCTGGCGGCCAAGGTCCACGCCACATCGTGTTGTCACCCGACAATCGTTGGCTCTATGCAACGCTCAACGGTGCTGGCGTAGTGGTCAAGATCGACACTGCGACGCGCCAGGTCGTGAACACGGTACGCACCGGGAGCAACCCTAGGAGCATGGACATCTCGGCCGACGGCACGGCGCTGTACGTGGTGAATTACAAGTCGGACACGATGACCAAGCTGCGATCATCCGACATGAGCGAGTTGCAAACCATTGCGACCAACCATCACCCCATTGGCATTGCGTACGACAAACACGCCAACCGAGTCTGGGTGGCCTGCTATGTCGGCAACATCATCGTCTTCGACGATAAGTAATGTGGCGCGGTCCCACACAAGCCGCGCAAACCGCTAGATCGTGTGACCACCTCAAGTTTCGGCGCCGGACACAAGTGTCGCGGTCCCACACGAGCCGCGCAAACCGCTAGATCGTGTGACCACCTCAAGTTTCGGCGCCGGACTCGGGTGCCCGACACCCCGACTCCGGGCCGCTAGCCGCCGATGAGTTGGAGGCCGTTGTCGCGCATGATCAGCTGAACCTCGGCATCCGAGAAGCCCTCAAGATCGTGCACGAAAGCGCACGGGTCGGCAAGGCCTTCGGCATGAGGGTAGTCGCTGCCAAACAACATCCGCTCGGCGCCGTGCACGGTGCGAAGCTGCGCAAGGTCGTCTTCGTAATATGGCGAAATCCAGAGTTGGTTACGCATTTGTTCAACGGGATCGCCAGCGAATTCCGATGGGCGTTGGGCATATGTTTTTTTGAAGTATCGGTACAGATCCACGACCCAGTCGGAACCCGCTTCGATGGTCGCAACCCGAAGCCTTGGATTGCGGGCAAATACTCCGTCGCACACCAACGCCCCGATCGTGTCGTGTATCGGGCGATGACCGGTAAGTAGGCCACGCAACGGCCGCACCCGAAAGGCCTCCATCTCTCCGCCGGTACCAAAATCTTCGGCGTAACGGTTATAGCCCGCATCGCCAGAGTGATACGCGGCCACTACCCCAGCTTCTGCAATCCTGGCCCAGAAACCGTCGTAGACGCGATCGCCTGGCGAACGGGAAAACCCAGGACCGCGAACCGGCCCTGGCCGCATCACGATGATGCGAGCGCCGCGTTGCAGTACCCAGTCGAGTTCTTCCAAGGCTTTTGTGGGATCCTGCAAATTGAGATACGGCGCTGGATACAAGCGGTCGTTGTAATTGAACGTCCAGTCTTCGTACATCCATTCATTGAATGAATGAAAGGCCACATGCGCAGCATCAGGATCATCGACCAACGCTTCTTCCATCCCGACGCCGAGCGTCGGAAACACCAAAGCCGCTTGAATATTTTGGGCATCGAGCTGCGGTACCCGCGCCGCGGGGTCGCGGTAGCCCGCGCTGATCGGTTCGAGTTCGCCGAACGCTGCGCGAATATCGTCGCCTGCTCGTTTACCCCGGAAGTAATCATCAAGCGACCCTGGCCGAGCGACCGGATCGAACAGTGGATTCGGAATAAACCGGTTCAATCGACCAGCTACTAACAGGCGCTGCTTGCCGTTGAGCTCAGCCCATTGCATCGTGCGTTTTTCCCAACCTTTGGGAATGTGACGCGTGAAAGAATCGGGCGCTTCGTAGTAGTGGTGATCGGCGTCGAACGCCTTGAATCCAAGATCGGTATAGGTAGGTTCAGCCATAGATACGAGCCTATCGTTGCGGTCGTTCAACCAGTTCGACGGCTTCTCCATCGGGCCCACGGAAACACATGAATCGCACATCGGGTAAGCCTGGTCCCATCGACATCGCAACGGGATCGCTCATGAGGTCGATATCCGCGCCCCGCAGCGCGCCGCACACAGCCTCAACGTCGTCGACCAACATCGCTGCTCGCCAGGCACCCAAGGCGTTCGCAGGGCGAGGTGGGGTCACCAGGACGTCGGGCGTAACGAACCCTGCCAACAACAACGCAACATCCCCACCACCAGGTGCGTTCATCAGCACCTCCTGCATGGCCACCGGTCCGGCGATTCGCAGATGTTCGCCGTCATCTCGGACCGCGTCGATCCGCAGGACCTCCCGGAAACCCAGCGACTCATAGAAGGCAATCGATCGTTCGAGATTTGCACACGTCATGCCGACGAATGCGACACGCGGCCCGAGACCGGCGTGGATGAGTTCGATCGTCACGCCATCGGGATCGCTGACGAAACAGAGTTTGATCGACGATGCGCCGTTGACATCACCCGTGTCGAAGGGTTCACTCCATGCAATTCCACCAAAGCGCTCGACGGATACTTTGACCGCGTCGATATCGGCGACCATAAGACCAATTCGCTGCCAGCCAGTCTCGGTGAGCGATTGAGGTGGTAAGCCAATCGGCGCCGGTTGTTTCCATTCCAACAAGTCGACAACACCACCGTCGAACCCGCGATCGCCAAGCAAAATCCATGCGTCCCAGAGCGACGCCGACAGCCCAAACGCTGTCCCATCTTGAATTGCTTCCGGCGTCGTCCGTGCACCTTGTATGAGACCAAGACCATCTCGATAGAACTGCAGCGATCGCGCAAGATCGGAACAATTAACGTTGATATGAAACACTGTTGCACCTTCGAGCAGCATCTCAACATACTCGCGCACCTAAGGTGAGCGTCGTCAAAACCGACTAACCACGTTCAGACTTTTTGGGAGCGTTAGCAATGGTGTTGGAGCGATTTCGCGTTGATGGCAAGGTTGCGATTGTCACGGGTGCTGGCCGCGGAATCGGGGCCGCGAGCGCGCTCGCGCTCGCGGAAGCCGGTGCCAACGTGGTGCTTGCTGCGCGCACCAAAGAACAACTGGACAACGTCGCAGTGCAAGCGCGTGCTCTCGGGGCGAAAACGCTCGTCGTCGCTACCGACGTAGACAAGGATGGCTCGCTTGCAGCACTCGTCGACGCCACAATAGAAGAGTTCGGGACGATCGACATCGTGGTGAACAATGCCGGTGGTACTGCCCCGAGGCCCTTCCTGCAAACCAGTAAGGGCTACATCGAACGGTCGTTTCATTTCAACGTACTGACGGCGTTTGAGCTCAGCAAGCTTGCAGTCCCGCACATGCTCCAACATGGCAACGGCTCCATCATCAATATTTCTTCAGCGATCGGCCGCCTTCGCGATCGTGGGTTCATTGCATACGGCACGGCCAAAGGCGCGCTGACACATATGACGAAGCTCATGGCCGCGGACCTTGCTCCAAAAATTCGCGTCAATGGAATCGCTGTGGGATCAACGGCAACCAGCGCGCTCGACACTGTCCTCACCGATGACAACCTCCGAAACCAGATGATCGAAGGCACGCCCCTCAAGCGACTCGGAGAACCTGAAGATATCGCGCTAGGCGTGCTGTACCTTGCGTCACCGGCAGGCGCATTCATTACCGGAAAGCTGTTGGAAATCGACGGCGGGTTAGAAGAAGCCAATCTTCAACTTGGACTTCCCGACTTGTAGCACCCAAACGCTGACCGGCTGTCGAGTATGCACAACGAGTTCGAAATCTGACATGCTGCATGACATGACAAGTGACCTCTCCGCCCGCAACCGACAACTCATCGAGCGCTTCTGGCTCACGTTGTATTCGAAACGTGACTTCGACGGTATCGGAGCCTTCTTCACCGAAGATGGCGAGTACACCGATGTGTTCTCACCAGGCGGCGACGACGACATCGCACGCGGCCCGCAACAAATCGCGGCGCGCCTGCGGCTCGGACTCGAACCGTTGTCTGGCATCTACCACCACCCGAAACACATGATCGCGGAAGGCGACCTCGTGATGACCGAACACGCCGAGGAGTGGCATTGGCACACCGGCGAGACGGTGTTGGTGCGATTCGTGAGCGTGCATCACATCGTGGACGGAAAAATCGTTCGCTGGCACGACTATCCCGATCTCCAAGCACTCTTAAGCGCGGCGCCGCAATGGTGGATGGAACACATCATGGAGGGATACGCGCGTGACTGACTCGGCGTTGGTCAGGTACGAACGCGCAGGCCACATCGCCACGATCACCTACAACCGGCCCGAAAAGCTCAACGCAATCAACGGCGCCATGCGTGCGGCGTTGAACAACGCTTGGAACGAATTCCTCGCTGACGAAGCAGCGTGGGTCGGCATTGTTACCGGCGCAGGCAAAGCATTCTGCGTCGGTGCCGATCTCACTGAAGGCGGAAGCATCGGCGAGTTTCCCGGCACATTCTTTGAAATGCCCACGATCAACAGCTTCGAATCAGGGCTCGAGGTTTGGAAACCAACGATCGCCGCGGTTGGCGGCTATTGCTTGGGCTATGGGCTCACCGCGGCGTCCGCGTGCGACTTCGTCATCGCAGCCGACGATGCTGTGTTCGCGATGCCCGAAGTGCGCATCGGAACACCAACGATTGTGGGCGCGATCCGCTTGCCGCGCCGCATCACCAATTTCCAGCATGCACTCGAACTCCTGCTAACCGGCGAGCGCATCGACGCGGCCCGGGCCGTCGAAATCGGGCTGGCTTCTCGCGTGGTGCCGAGATCAGAATTGCAGAACGCTGCGCTCGGCTTGGCGACTCGACTCTGTCAGGGTGCACCACTCGCAGTGCGGGCGGTCAAAGAAATGGCCTACCGCGGCCAGGAGATGGCTTGGCCCGACGCCGTTCGTTTTGGTGAAACGTTGCGTCGTTTCGTTGCCAACACTGATGACGCCAAAGAGGGCGGACAGGCGTTTCGCGAACGCCGCGAACCCAAGTGGCTCGGGCGCTGATGCGCCTACCCCACTCGCCCGACGACAGGTAACGATTCTATGCCCGAGCTTCCCGAGGTAGAAACCATCCGCCGTGCGCTCGAACCCGCACTCACGGGGCGAACGATCGTTGATTCGGGTGCGTTTGCGTCGGCCAAGTTTTCAGATGCAACACTCGCGACAGGCAGCACGATTGAAGCAGTTCATCGGCGCGGAAAGTATCTGATATTGCCGCTCGACAACGGCAATGAAATGATCGTGCACCTGGGCATGACTGGCGTGTTACGAACAATGTCGGTGCACACCAGCGACGACAAATTCCTTCGGGCTTGGTGGCAACTTGACGACGCACGAGTGTTCGAATTTTCCGATGTTCGACGCTTTGGGCGTGTCGCAGTCGTTCGCGGCGGCGACTACTCCGGCTTGCCCACCCTCGCAACCCTTGGCCCCGAGCCGCTGAGTGCACACTTCACGAGCGACGGTTTCTACCGAGCGTTGAACCAGTCAAGCCGAGCTATTAAGACCCAGTTGTTGTCGCAACGACCTGTGGCTGGAGTGGGAAACATCTACGCCGATGAAGCATGTTGGATCGCCCGAGTGCGACCGGCGGCGAGGTCGATTACGAAGCCTTCCGCCGCCCGGCTGCGCGATGCAATCAGAGAAGTCCTTGCTGCCGCGATCCGTCGCAGCGGCACGACGTTGCGTGACTACCGAACGGTCGACGGCGGATACGGCGAACATCAACACCATCTCTTCGCGTACGGCAGATTCGGACAACCGTGCCAGCGGTGTGCGACGCCACTTCGCCGCAGCGTCGTCGATGCACGGACGACCACACATTGCCCGACGTGTCAACGAACATGATCCACTACTGACTCGAGAGTCAGTTGTCGTTCGGGTCGTCGGGATACTGCGCGACCCATGCGAGCGGCGAGGTCTGACGTCGCAGCACTGCCTGCCACAATCCATCCGGATCATCACTCAAGGCATCGTTTGCCTGCGCGTCGCATACGAACCATGCTTCCTCGCGCAACTCCTGTTCGAGTTGCCCACTCGACCATCCTGCATACCCGACGAAGAGCCGCGCCAACGCGACACCTTCCTCAAAATCAAACGGATCCCGATCAAGATCTGCCATCCCAAGGCGGCCAACGATGGGTGACCACGACGACCCCGCAACCTCTGGGTCGGTCACGAGGGCTAGACAGAACGCCGCCTCGGGCTGCACCGGCCCGCCGCCGAACAGCACTAGCGGCTCCGAAGTCACAGCCGCCCAGGGTTCGATCGCGTCGAAAACAGCAGTATTCGTTGGCCGATTCAGAACCAGGCCCAACGCTCCATCATCGCTGTGATCGATCATCAAAATGACGGTCCGATCAAAATGCGGGTCGGTCAGCACAGGGGCCGCCACCAGAAGTTTCCCTACGAGTTCACCCGGCTTCCACATAGCTACATCCTCGCGCACCAAACCGATCAGATTTTTTCAATCCAACCCGCCAGTCGGCTCCGAATACCGCGTACGCGGCCGGCGGCGTACGCTGCCTCAGCGTCAGCTGACACCGACCGTTACGTAGCAGTACAAGGTTTTCTGTAGTTTGACGTGCGTCAAACTGAATTTTTAGTTGTTCTTTCGGATAACCCAGAGGTATCGCAACGGTGCAAAACGGTGTCGGCCAACAAATGATCTGCGAATTTTGGGGTGCAACGAACCTCGATGATGTCGCTACAACCGAACGGGCTTTGCGCGATGCAGTTCGTGCGGGAGGCGCGACGCTGGTTGAAATATTCGTGCACCGTTTTTCGCCCCACGGCATCTCGGGCATCGCAGTTATTGCTGAGAGTCATCTGGCAATACATACATGGCCGGAAATGGGCTACTGCGCCGCGGACTTTTTCACGTGTGGCGATTCGGTCGACATGAACGCAATCGTGCGAACTCTCCGCGATGCCTACCAGGCTGATCAGGTAGACGTGCGCACACTCCCGCGCGGTGTGCGTCCGGGTGAGTACACGCAGGCATCGTTTCAAGACACAACAGAAGGCCGCCCAAGCATCGCATTCGGTATCGATACGATTCTTGAACGACGCCAGACCCGCCATCAGGAGCTACTCCTGTTCGAATCCAACGGCGCAGGTCGCGTACTCGCACTCGACGGCGCGCTGCGCACTACTGGTCTCGACGCGGCGGCCTACTACGAAACGCTCGTGCATCCCGCGTTGCATTGCCACCCCGATCCACGTCGCGTCGCAATCGTCGGCGGGGTCGATCTCCATTCCTTAACGGAGGCGTTGCATCACGAGGTCGAATCGGTCGACCTCATTGAAGCTGACGATGAAGCGATTCGCATCGCGCAGCAATACTACGAAGAAGTACAAGGCAGCCTCGACGATCGTCGAGTGCACCTCCACACGGGCGACATCGTGGCGACGCTGCAAAACTGTCGCGACATCGACGTTGCAATCATCGACCCCGTCGACCGCATAGGTTCGACGGTATCCACCGCGTTTCGCGCATTGATCGACGCAGTCGAAGGCGCTCTGGCGCCCGACGGTATCGTCGTTTTGCCAACCGGCATTGCGCACGAAACGAACAGTACGCTGCGAGATCGAGTACGCGCACTTGAGGCTCGATTCCCACATACGGAGTTGCTCTGGACGACAGACGCAACCGCGCCGGGATCACTCAGCACATTCGCATGCGCTAGCCGGATTCACGACCCGCGCGAAGTGCGTCGCTTCCCAGCCAACATTCAGACTGAGTGGTACGACCGAGATATGCACAACTGGTATTGGCTGCCCACCCCGAAGCGAAAACAACTGGTGGGCTAGCTCCATCTATACCTGCAACGAAATGAGGCCCCGGCAATTGCCGGGGCCTCATTCGATTCGTCTACCTATCGCGTAGCGCTCCGTTAGGGCGTACAGGTCGTGCCATCCAGCACCGAACATGCAAGACCGCCGGCACCGCTAACACCGCTGCCGCCTGCGACGCCGGAGACTCCATTGCCACCACCATTCACGAAGTCGCCGCTGCTGTCGAACGTACCGTTCCCAGGATCACGAGGCAAACCGCCGACGCCGCCAACTCCTCCGTTGCCGCCGACACCTCCCAATCCGCCGACCGCAGCCGCCGCGTGCACAAGATTGGTGCCTGCGCCAATTGTCGCAGAGCCGGTTCCGATATGCAGTACTGCAACGGATGGACCAGATTGGCCAGCACCGCCGCCGCCACCACCACCGCCACCACCAGCGCCACCACCAGATCCGGCGTTACCGCCTTTGGACTGTTTCTCGCCTTGGCCGCCGTTACCACCGTTACCGCCGTTACCGCCGTTACCGCCGTTGCCACCATTACCGCCGGCGTTAGCAGTAAGGCTGGCTCCACTATTGGCCGTCACGACAACGGAGGCATTGTGAGCGTAGACCGCGAACGATCCTCCGCCAGGCGTACCTGCGGTTCCATTCGTGCCCGTGGTACCACCGCCACCGCCACCTGCGCCACGACCACCGTGAGCGCCGCCGGCGCAATAAGTACCACCGCCACCACCCGCGCCGCCACCGCCATAACCGGAGGTGCCGTTGGTGCCATTCGAGCCCGCTTGGCCAGCCCAAGTGGAGCCGGCAAACGCAACTCCGCCAGTGCCACCGGTCCCCGCTGCGCCAGACGAACCAGGGCTGCCGAGACCGCCACCTGAGCCGCCACCGCCGTTGCCGGGTGAAGGTGTGATGCAATAGCCACCGCCACCGCCACCGCCAGCACCAGTCACGCCGCCACCGGTTCCGCCGGAGTTGCCGTTACTGCCCGAGGAGAAGAACCCTCCCTCGGCACCGCCACCGCCTCCAAATCCACCGGAAGCGACCCCGCTCCCGCCGCAGCTTGAACCGTTGCCCGTGTCGAAAGCGACGTGGCCAGCGCCGTTGCACCCGTTAACGCCATTCGTGCCAGCAGTGCCATTCGTTCCTGGCATACCAGCATCAGAAGACACTGACGAGTTTGTGATTGTCACGGTTGCGCCACTGATGGCACGCACTCCGTACACCGATGCGCCGGTGCTGAGACCGGTGTTCCGACCTCGCAAGGTCAGCCCGTCAAATGTCACGGTGAGGCCACTTACCGTTGCAGCCTGAGGTGCGCCTTCGATCACACTCATCGAGTTGTCGGCGGTTCCCCCCGACCCAGCAGATCCTGGCCGACTCCAGCCGCCGTATTGGTCGAAGCCACCGAGTAACGACACGCCGCTCGATGGGCTCACACCGCTACCGGCGGCAAAGGTGCCCGCACCGACAGCAACCTGAGGTCGAGCCTCGGCCGCAGCAGTCGTTAGTGCCGCAGCAACGGTCAATTTCGGCGCCGCAGCGGTGCCAGGGTTGGAGTTGCTGCCGCCGGGAGCGACGAATACTGCATTGCGCACTTCGAAGGTCGTCGAGGCCGAAGTGGTCGTCAGCCCCGACCAATCGGACTGCTCTGCTACTGCGGTGTAGATGCCAGTCGCGTATGCAGCAGGCGACGCTACGTTGAAAGTGCCGCCTACACCCGCAGCGTTGAGCGTCTCAAGTACCGAACCTGATGTATTCGCGCCGTTGTAGACGGTTACTACGACGCTGGTTGCGTCGCCGTCGGCGATGCCTGCATCTCCGGTGAAGTTCGGCGCAGAAGCAGAGTCACGGTTACTGCCCGTTGTCGGGCTGAGCAACGCGACAACCGGCGCACCCGCATCATCAGCGCCAACGGCCGTACCCCTCGCGCTTGCGGCACCAGCACCCGCGCGGTTCTTCGCCCGCACTTCATACATACAACTTGTAGAACGTCCACATGCTGCATGCAGCGCACGCACGTTGGTTCCGCCGCCGGTATTCGCCCACGCCGAAAAGAATGTTCCGGCATCGGTGGACACTCGGAATTCGTATCCAGTGAGTGCGCTACCGCCGTTATCAGCCGGTGCCGTCCAGTCGAGTTCGGTCCCACCCAACGTGGTGAGCGCGGTCGTCGCAGCCAAGGCAGTAGGAGCCCCTGGCACGGCAATGTCGCCGTCGTCGAGGATGTTCACCGTTGCGCTGTTGTCAGTAATGACAGCATTCACGCTTGGGGTGGACAACTGCACCGCAAACGCTTCGTTACTCTCACGCAACGTATCTGGACGGACTTGCAGCACCACGTAACGCACGCGCTGCCCAGGTTTGAACGTGATCAATTTATTGATCTTTGCGACATAGTCGGTACCTGCCGTGGCAGTGCCGTTAACCGTCGTGTACCGCAACGAAACGTTGGTCGTCGCTGGATGGCTCAGGTGGATCGACGCGGTGACTTTGCGGTTCGCGCCAGTGTCTCCCTCAACGACAACCATGTCGTCGATACTGATCTCCACAGGCGCGGCGGTCGGCGAGTCGTCATCGAGGATCGTGACCGTTCCAATGCTGCGTTCGATCAGCGTGCCCGCCGAGTTGTTGTACAACATGACGGTAAATACTTCGTTGCCTTCTGCCACCGAATCGGCATTCACCGTGATGCTCGCCTCAAAGCCGGCGCGCCCGGCGAGGAAGTTTGCCTTCGTACCGGCAATGGCCGCGAAGTCGCTCGGGCTAGTGGCGGTACCAGGAACCGTCTTGTAATAAATGTACGCCCCGGTATTACTCGCTCGATCCATCGTGATCGGCACTTTTACTTTGTAGACATTTGATGGTGCTGCTGCGTCGCCCTCTCGCATCGTTGCATCACCGATGGAGAAGGAACTCGGCTTCGCCGTCGCTTCGCTGATCGTTGCGGTTGCGAGCGATGGTGTGCCCGCCCCGATCGCGGCAGAGAACGTGAAGGTACGCGTCGGCACAATGTCCCACACGCCGTCGAGCACCGTCGGGATCGTGACGCTCTGGGTGAGCGATCCGCCCGGGTTGAACGTCAGCGAGCCGGTAGCGGACGCATAGTCGCCCGGTGCCGTCGCGGAACCGTTGGCAGTCGAGTAGTTCACGGTGATCGCGTCGCGCGGGTGCGACAACAGCGTGACTTTGCAAGCGATAGGGCTGCCTTCCGCCGCAGAATCACAGACCGACTCAATGCCAGAAAACTCATCGTCGACGATGCGCGCATTGACGGCGCTGCCTTCGCCGCCACCGGTGACGCTGGTGATGTCAAGCGCGAATTCCTCCGCGTTTTCGAGCACGGCATCGTTGAGCACTGGAACGGTGACGGTCTGATGCACCGAACCAGCTGATGTATACGTCAACGTTCCGGAGGTAGTCGTGTAGTCAGAACCCGCAACGGCTGAACCGTCTTGAGTGGTATAGGCAACCACCACGGTGCCCGAAACCGGGGGCTTCGTCAGCGCGACATCGAATGCAACCGTTGCTCCTGGGCCTTCGGTAGCAGTGCCGCCTTTGACCTGCGTTATCGGAAGATCCACGACTGAATACGAGACCGATTGAGAACTCGCATTGGCGCGGGTGTCTGTGGCATTGACAGTAAAAGTCTTTGCGCCGAGGGAAGCAGTGTTGATCGGCGCACCGTTGGCGCTCGTGCCAACGCACGTTGCAACGCCCGAAGGATCGCTGCAGCTGAAGTTACCGTTGACAACTTGCCCCAACGAGAACGACTGCCCCGATATTGGAGCAACGATGGAAATCGTCGGGCCGCTCACGTCGGGAGCAACGATGGAAGTTCCATGCACGAGCGTGGCAGGGTTGCCAGGCGCGTAACACTTGACGAACACGTCAAGTGCACCGATTGGGGACGCGACGTTGGCAGTGAAGTTGAACGAAGGGTTACCGTTGTCGTTGAACGTCGGAGCGCCACCCAGGCGCAGCTCTGCGGTTTGGCCAATCGAACCTGTTGTGGTGACATTGTAGGTGATCGATGGCGGAGTGATCTGTGCACCACCAGCAAAGCTGTTGTTATTGGTGAGCGTGAGGACGCCTCCCGTGCGGTTCGAGCTCCAGCCGCCCGATCCACCGACCACGTTCACACTATTCACGGTGACGCGAGTGGGATCCGGAATTTTGAAGTTAATCCCGCGCATGTTGTTGAGGTTGTAGCCACCGCTTGAGGTGGGCACCGCCACGGGGTCAATGGTCGCGACGATAGAGAACGCGGTGCCCGGCTCGACGGTGTCGGGCGCAGTGCCATGCCAAATCAGGTCGACCGCCGTGCTCGATGGTCCTGCAAGCGTGGTATCCGGGTAGGCAGTGCAGGGGAAAGACACTGGCACATTCTGAGTGTGTGCCTCACTCGTCGAGGGCGCCCAGGCCATGGCGCCTAACGCAGTTGCAACAACTGTGACAACGGCAAGCGATTTTCGAATCATGCGGGTGACCCTCCGGTAACCATGGGATTCAACTACGACTCGGCACGCGGTCGACCGCCCGCCGATCCGGAAACGCTACACCGGTGAGAACGCGTTGTCACGCGTCAAACCACTATTTCATTGGTTCAATGCCCAATTTTCGGTGGTCCCAGGTGATCGTCTTCGCCACGTTCAGTTTCACTACAAGTCGCTTATTCAGCATGATCTCCACAAACGGACGCATTTCTTCGCTGTATGCGCCCTGGTATCGCTCAAAAACCGAGATTCCCAGTGGGAACATGTTGTCGAGACCCTCGACAAACTCTGCTGTACCGATCAGCGTCACACCCCGGAGTTCTTCGTATCCCAACCCGGCTTCAAACGCCACCGTTAGATTCGGATTCCGCCGGAGATTCGCAACTTTTTGGCTCTTGAGCTTGGTCTCAAACGCGATGCAACCGTCCAAAAATCCGTACCACATTGCTACCGCATGCACGCTGCCGTCACGATTGACGGTGCACATCGTCGCTACCCGCGGTTCGGCCAAGAACACCTGGGTTTCTTCGGCGGTCATTTTGATCTGCGAGCGCTGGTTGACCCCGCCGCCCATTATTTCTTCAGCCATCTCGTCGCATTGCCCTTCTGGATTCACCACTGCCCTCGAATGCAGCATGGTCCACGGGCGTCGAGCAGCGCAAAACTGTGCACCTTCATCGTCGTAGTTCCGGCATACGAGATGGGGACTTTGAGGAAATCAAACGATCGGCGTTTGCGCCGCGATACCCCCGAATGCGAAACTGTGCGCGACATGAATTCAGAAATCGAACAGGCTCCGCATCTGCAACTCACCACCGCGGCTGCAACCGCAATCCGCGATGCCGCGAAATGGGCGGCGTTGCGCAAACCGCATAAAACGACGAGTCTGCATCTGTTGCTCGGATTGGTTCACGCCACTGGTTCAATTGCGGAAGCGGTTCTGACCGACAACGAAATCTCCGACGCCAACGTCTGGTCAGCAATCGACTATTGGGATCCACCTCGCGCTGGCTCACACAAGGCGCCTCGATTTATCCGCTTGCGTCCCACGCCAAAGTGGAAGTCGAGCGCACTTCGCGTCGCAGCGGGCGCAGCGGACGAAGCCGACAACCGCGGCGCACAAAGTATCGACTCCGGCGATCTCTTGCTTGCGCTGTTGCGAGAGCCCGGTTCGAGGGCAGTCAAGATCCTCGAGCGTTCGCAACTCGACCAGGAATCACTTCGAGCACTCGTCAAATACGCACGAGCCGAAATCGAAGAAGGTCGGGGGACAATCGCCATGCCTAACTTCGCCAAGAACCGGCCTGTGCGGCCGAAGTGGGAATCGGTCCCAGCCCGCTAGCTTGCCCCGATGCCAAGAACTTTTCGTGGACCTCTGTCGGGGGTCACGGTCGTGGAGCTCGCTGGCCTCGGGGCGTTACCTTTCGCAACGCTCAAACTGGCCGACATGGGCGCCGACGTCATCCGCGTCAACCGAATCAACGAGGTGCCAGCCGAACCACCCGCCGCAGCTCGATTTCGTGAATTCGATCGCGGCCGCCGTTCGATCGCAGTCGATCTCAAGTCGCCCGACGGTGTCGAGCTCGTCTTGTCGATGGTTGAACAAGCCGACGTGTTGTGCGAGGCGTTTCGGCCTGGAGTGGCAGAGCGCCTCGGCATCGGCCCTGATGTCGCACTAGCACGCAATCCCAAGCTCGTCTACGGTCGCCTCACGGGTTGGGGTCAAACCGGACCCCTATCGCATACTGCGGCGCACTCATTGAATTATGAAGCAATGACTGGCGCTATCGGTTCGATTGGCCCACTCGGCGGCCCTCCAGTGCCGTTGCTCCAGGTGTTAGGCGACTTTGCAGGCGGTGGTTTGCACCTCGCGTACGGTGTCGTCTGTGCGCTGTTCGAAGCTCAGCGATCAGGTAAGGGTCAAGTAATTGACGCTGCAATGGTGGACGGTGTTGCTTCCATTTTTACCGTTTTCTATTCGATGGCTCGTGCTGGAATGCACACCGAGGAACTCGGTACGAACCTGTTCGACGGCGGTTCGCCGTTTTACAACGTGTACGAAACCTTCGATTCCAAACACATCACGCTCGCTCCGATCGAGCCCCATTTCTATGTGCAACTGCTCGAACAACTCGGTCTTGATCCACAATCGTTGCCCGACCAATACGACCAATCGGGTTGGCCCGTGATTCGCGAACGAGTCGCCGCCGCAGTGCGCACCAAGACGCGCGCCGAGTGGCAGACACAGCTCGAGGGCACCGACGTGTGTTTTGCGCCCGCGCTAACGTTCAATGAAGCCCGCCATCATCCGCACAATGCGGCCCGCGAGATGTTCATCGACACACCAGATGACAACCCCGACGGGTACCAGGTAGCACCCGCGCCCCGATTGTCGCGGACGCCCGGCGAAGCCAGACCTTCGTACGACTATGAAGGTGCAGACACCGATTCAGTTCTCGGTGAATTCAACTTCGATCCTGCAAAAATCGCAACGTGGCGCGCAGCGGGCGTGATCGCATGACCGCCACACTCGATCCGCGGACACCAATAGTCATCGGAGTCGGAGTTGCGCACCAACGGTCGGCCAACATCGACGATTCACTCGAGACCATCGCGCTGATCGAACTTGCGGCCCGACGGGCCGCAGCGGACACTGGCGTCTTTGACGTCGCAGCGCTGCTCAGATCAACCGACCTGATCTCGATACCCAAAGGCATCTGGTCATACACGGACCCTGGGCGCATGGTCGCAAGCCGGATCCATGCTGGCTCAGCTCGCAGCGCGCTGTTCGAGCTCGGCGTGCTCCAAACGTCAATCTTTCGCCACGGTTTCGAGGCCATCCTCAACGGCGACGCCGACGTTGTGATCATCGCCGGCGGAGAAGCAAAGTACCGGGCACTCCAAGCCGCAATTGCCGGAATCGCGGCGCCGGAATCGTCTTCGCCAACCGATCCACCAGACATAGTTGTCACTCCTGATCACGACATCGTGCACGAAATTGAGGTCCAACGTGGGCTTCGGGTACCAGCGCGACAGTACGCAATCATTGATTCCGCACTTCGATATGCAAAAAGACAATCGGTAACGGAACACACAGCATTGCTCGCAGAACTGTGGTCGTCGTTTAGCGCGGTCGCCGTTGATAATCCAGACGCGTGGAACCGAGACTTCGCGAGCGCCGAAACGATGCGGGGCTCCACAACCAACACCATGCTCGCCTTCCCATATACGAAATTGCATTGCTCCCAATGGAACGTCGATCAGAGCGCGGCGTTCATCGTCTGCTCATACGAGCGGGCTATCGAACTCGGCGTCGGTTCAGACCGTTTCGTCTTTCCGCGCGCAATCGTGGAATCAAATTACATGGCCCCCCTGGTGCGGCGAGCCGAAATGCACCGCAGCCCGGCAGTCGCGCGTGTTGGAGCTTCGCTCGCTGACGCGTTGCAACGCCCTCTCGACAGCGTCGAAGTTTTAGATCTGTATTCGTGTTTTCCCGCGGCAGTAAGGATGCAGATCGAAGAATTTGGTATCACGACCGAAGCGCACAACGCGTTAACCATTACCGGAGGGATGACGTTCGGTGGCGGGCCACTCAACAACTACACCTTCCAATCAATCGCCAAATTGTGCTCGCAGCTCCGCACCCAAACGGGAGCTGTCGGCATAGCGACGGCAGTCAGCGGGATACTCACAAAATTCGGAGCATCGGCTTGGTCATGCAGCTTGCCCGTCGACGACATCGCACTCATCGAAGTCACTGACAACGTCGCCGCCGCCACCGCCCTTGTCGATGTCGACGCGACATTCGCGGGAGTCGGCACGATCGCTGGCTACACCGTCGAACACGACAACGGTACACCAGTCCAGACCATCGCAATTATCGACACTCCTTCCGGTGCGCGATCGGTCGCGACGTCAAGCGATACCAGCATCATGAAATCGTGCATGCTCGAAGAGTGGATCGGGCGTTCCGTATCGGTGCTCGGACCGACGTTTACCCATGAGACATAATGCTAAGCAGTCGCGTTCGCCGCGATTTCGGCAGCACTTGGAACGCGCCGCTCGAAACGCCCTTTGTCCATTGACTTGATTGCGACATCATGACCCGCGGATTCGGCGCGGAGTGCGCGGACATTCGAGGCAGCTTTGGCGCGATATATGAACGGATCAAACTGGTACCAACGACACGCGTTCTCGTAGGCAATCTTGTTAATTTCATCATCGGGAATTCCGTCGGCAAACGCCGCGAGCTCTTCGGGCGCGTGCGGCCATGAAGAATCGGAATGCGGGTAGTCGCACTCCCATGCGATGTTGTCCAGTCCGATCATGTCTCGAAGGCGCAACCCAACCGGGTCGGAGATAAAACAAGTGAGAAAGTGCTCACGAAACACTTCGCTAGGAAGGCGCGATCCGAAATCTTGTCCCGTCCATTGGTGGTGCATGTCGTAGGTGCGATCGGCACGATCGAGGAAGTAGGGAATCCAGCCGGTGCCGCCCTCACTCAAAGCGAACCGAATCGCCGGAAATTCTCGCAACACCCGCGACCACAACAAGTCGGCCGCCGCTTGGCAGATATTCATTGGTTGCAGGGTGATCATTACGTCCATTGGCGCGTCCGGAGCCGTAACCACCAACTTCCCCGATGAACCGAGGTGCACCGAGACCACAACGTCATTGTCGCAACATGCGCTCCACAGCGGGTCCCAGTGAGCGTCGTGGAAGCTTGGATACCCGAGTGCGGCCGGGTTTTCTGTGAAGGTCAACGAATGACACCCTTTGGCCGCGTTTCGCGCGACTTCATCTGCGGCGAGTTCTGGATCCCACAGAATCGGCAGCGCCATAGGTATGAAGCGGCCTGGGTAGCTGCCAGCCCATTCGTCGATGTGCCAGTCGTTATACGCCCGGGTTACAGCAAGTTTCAGGGCGTCATCGTCGCAGGCAGCGAAAAGCCGACCGGCAAAGCCCGGAAACGACGGGAAGCACATCGACGCGAGCACTCCGCCCGCATTCATGTCTTTCACTCGTTCGTGCACATCGAAACAACCCGGTCGCATTTCATCGAATGCCGTCGGTTCGGTGCCGTATTCATGCTTGGGTCTGCCGGCTACCGCGTTGAGACCGATATTTGGGATGACACTGCCATCGAACGTCCACACATCGCTCCCCGAATCGTCACGCACAACCTTGGGTGCGCGATCGCGAAAACGCAACGGGATGTGCTGATCGAACATCGTGGGTGGTTCCACCAGATGGTCGTCGACACTCACCAAAATTAAGTCGTCGGCACGCATCAAGTCATCCTTCGTAGGTACTCACGCGTCCCAGTACTCGCTCATGAGGTCAACGACCCACGGAGGTTCATGCACATCGCTACGCGGACCCATCTCAATGACGTGCGGCTTGATATCAATCACTGGTGAGCCATCTATGGCATCGAGTCCCCGCACGAACACGCAGCGCCCTTCCACTCGCACAATCTCACACGTGCTGACGCCAATTGCATTCGGTCGTGCCTTGGCGCGCTGAGCAAAAATCCCAACCTTTGGCCAATCGGTTCGGCCGCGGGGGTGCCTCGCGCCCGAAGTGATCGGCTCATCACCAAGTGCATGAAACACATAGACGACATCCAAGTGCGAAAAGTCCGCAAGACCATCGAGCGAATCCGGCTCAAACCGTTCATCAAGTTCGATCTTCGCTTCAACCGGACCCCAATGATCGTCAATCGCTTCCGTGCGACCTCCGATCACGTGGCCAATCGCTTCCACTTCAAACTTCTCTGCCACCATGGTTACGCCTCAAGCTTCCAATTTGCAGGCCGCTTCTGCGCAAACGCGCTCGGCCCTTCGGTCTGATCCGGATGTCCCCACATACTCACGAGGTGTTGGGCTCCCGCTTTGCATGCATCAGTCAAGCCCATTTCCAACGCCCCCCACAGTGCCTTTTTCGTTGCCGCCATCGCCGCGGGCGAATTCTTGGCGACTGTCTCGGCGATCTGTTGCGCTCGTTCTCGGAGTTGGTCCGGTGGGTCAACGACCTCGCTGATCATTCCCAACTCGTAGACCCGCTGCGCGCTTAAACGCTCGTATCGACCCATGAGCGCCATTCGCATAACCGCTTCCACGGGCATCTTCTTCATCAGGCCGATTGCTTCAATCGACACAACCTGGCCGACCGAAACGTGTGGGTCGAAGAACTGCGCATCGCTCGCGGCGATCACAATGTCGGCGTCGGCGACCCAATGAAAACCACCGCCGCAACAAATCCCGTTGACCGCGGTAATTACCGGCTTCCATACTTCTTGATGCCAACTCGTGAAATGCAGGTCGAAGTTGGCGACAGAGTCGCGGTACCGCTCCATGCCTTGACCGTCGCTAGCTATTTCAGTCACGTCGACACCGGTCTGGAAAGCGCGCCCTTCTCCCGTGTGCACGATCACCCGAACGTCGGGATCAGCGTTCAGTTCATTCCATGCGATCGCAAATTCGTCGCGCATCTGTGCATTCATCGCGTTGAGTTGCTCTGGGCGATTGTTGATCAACCAGCCAACCGGACCATGACGTTCGACAACGAGGTACTCAAGTTTGGAATATTCCACGTGATCCTTTAGGGCCGCTCAAGTGCATTCCAGAGTTGCTGCTTGATCGTACGCAACGCGGCAGTTGGTTGGTCAGCAATATGGCTTGCTATCTCGATAGCACGTCGATGCAGATCCGTGTCTGCAACCACCTCCGAAACCAATCCGAGCTGCAGCGCTCGCCGAGCCCCAATTCGTTCATGTGCTCCCATCAGCGCCATCCGCACGACCGACTCCATCGGCATCTTTTTCGCTAAGCCGATCGTCTCGAACGCGCTCACCTGGCCAACCGATACGTGCGGGTCGAGAAACGTCGCCGATTCGCTAGCGATCACAATATCGGCGTCGGCGACAAAGTGAAGCCCACCGCCCGCGCACACACCATTCACTGCAGCAATCACGGGCTTGGTCACGCCGTTTTGCCACGCCGTGAACTTGAGCTCAGAGCGCTTGGTACGGCGCGATTGTTCGCGTAACGCCTCGGGGCTTTTTGCGAGTTGCACCACATCCAGTCCAGTTTGGAATGCTGATCCATTGCCAGTGTTCACAATCCCGCGCACCGACTCATTGGCTTCAAGTTCGAGCCACGCGGCTTCGAGTTCGCTGAGCATCGTGGCATCCATCGCATTTGCCGCGGCCGGTCGATTAAATACGATCCAACCCACGGCTGCGGAACATGAGACTTCGAGCGTCTCGTACTTCGTTGGCTTGGGCCTCATCGGAGTAGGCCTCGCTTTGCCTGCACGGCGATCGCGGGTAAGTATGCAGCCGTGACCGACTCAACGCGTATCGAAACCATCATCGACGCACTTACCCTCGACGAAAAGATCCAGCTCCTCGCGGGCAAAGACATGTGGTCGACAGTAGCGGTGGAGCGAGTGGGCCTTCCATCTGTGAAGGTCACCGACGGCCCGGCTGGTGCGCGCGGCGGGTTTCTTCCAGGTACGAGCCCGCTGAGCGCCGTCAGTGTGCCCTGCGGATCAGCGCTTGGAGCCACTTGGAACCCCGCTCTGATCGAGCGAATCGGCGCGCTACTCGGCGCCGAAACGCGCACGAAAACGGCACGGGTTTTGCTCGCGCCAACCATCAACCTCCATCGGTCTCCGCTCGGCGGACGCAACTTTGAGTGCTACTCCGAAGATCCGCTGCTGACCGGAGCGACTGCGGCGGCGTTCATCCGAGGTGCTCAGTCCCAAGGCGTTGCCACGACAGTGAAGCATTTTGTGGCCAACGATCAAGAACACGAGCGGTACACCACCTCCAGCGAGGTCGATGAACGCACCCTGCGTGAGTTGTACCTCGTGCCCTTTGAGATGGCGATCAAAGACGGTGGTTCGCTCGGCATTATGACTGGGTACAACCGGCTCAACTCGGTGTGGTGCGGCGAAAACTATTGGCTATTACAAACGGTGTTGCGCGACGAATGGGGATTTACCGGCTTCGTAATCAGCGATTGGTTCGCAATTGGATCACCAGCGGGCTCTGCAATCGCTGGGCTCGATCTCGAAATGCCCGGCCCGGGACGCCACACCGCGGGTCTCGGCGAGTTGGTGCGCAACGGTGAACTCGCCGAAGCAGTTATCGACGAGCGCGTCCGCAAACAACTCCGTGTTTGGGAACAAGTGGGAGCGCTCGATGACCCGATTGTTCCTGAGCCCGAACAAGCAGTCGATCTGCCCGAACACCGAGCGTTGGCGCGCGAAGCCGCGGCCGACGCAATCGTATTGTTGACCAACGATGGCATTCTTCCATTAGCGATCGACGCCGTAACAACGATCGCACTCTTGGGGCCCAATGCGCTCCATCCTCAGATCGGTGGAGGCGGCTCGGCTGAATTGAAAGCGCACTATCGCAGTAATCCAGTCGACGCCATCACGGCCTTGATCGGCGATCGCGCCACCGTCGAATACGCGCCCGGCTGTGACATCACTCGCACTGTCACCCCCTCAGCATTTCCGATGTCTGCAAGGTTCTTCCACGGCACCGATATGGCCTTCGCCAATGAGCCCGCACACACGATGGATCTCCCGACTGCTGAGCTTTCGGTGTTCGGCAGCGTCGACCATGTCGGCAACACATTCTCCATGCTTGCCGCTGGCGTGTTCACCGCGGAGGCCGACGGAGCCCACATTCTGAGCTTCGTGCAAAGCGGACGAGCACGAGTGTTTTTCAACGAAGAACTCATCTTCGACGGCATCACTAACCCACCACCACCAGGTGCCGAGTTCTTCGGGCTTGGCAGCAAAGAACTCAATATCGAACGAGATCTCGAAGTGGGGCGCTCTTATCCAGTGAGGTTCGAGTATTCCACCGAAGGAAGCGTGATCCTGCGGGCAGTGAAGCTCGGCATTCGTATTGCTGACCAGTCTGCGCTCATGGACGAGGCCGTCGCGACCGCGGCGCGCAGCGACGTCGCAGTCATCGTCGTAGGAACGAACTCCCAGTGGGAAACCGAAGGACATGATCGCGATTCGATGGATCTACCCGGTGCACAAGACGAACTCATTCGACGCGTATGCGCAGTCAACTCACGCACGATCGTGGTCGTGAATACAGGGTCGCCGGTGACAATGGACTGGGCCGATCTCCCTTCCGCGATCGTGCAAAGTTGGTTTGGCGGCCAAGAGATGGGCAACGCGATTGCCGATGTGCTGTTTGGTCTCAGCGAACCGGGCGGGCGGCTACCCACGACGATTCCCATACGGCTCGAGCACAACCCGTCGTATACGAACTTCCCTGGCGACAACCGTGTGGTTCGGTACGGCGAAGGCGTGTTCATTGGATATCGATGGTATGAAGCGCGTCATCTCCCCGCACGCTTCGCGTTCGGTCACGGACTCTCGTATTCGTCGTTTGAAATCGGCAAGCCCACACTCGTACGTGGCCACGGCGTCGACGCGCCTGCGACGGTTACGCTTACCGTCACGAACACCGGCGACCGCGCTGCCACCGAAGTGGTACAGATCTATGTCGCACCAGTGAACCCCCATGTGGTGCGTCCGTATAAGGAACTCAAGGCGTTCGAAAAGGTGCATCTGGCCGTCGGTGAATCCAAACGTCTCAGCATCGAGCTGCCCCATCGTGCGTTCGCGTATTGGGATGCCGCCAACGAACAGTGGGATGAAATCATGCAGAAACAACGCACATCAAATCCGTTCGCACCGCTAGTCGACGACGTTCGAACCGAAGCCGGTTGGTACGTCGATGCGGGCGACTATGTCGTCCAAATCGGAACGGCGAGCAACAATATTGCCCATACGATTACGGTCACAATGCCAGAAACGCGCGCACTGCCACGATGAGTGACGCTCCAACGATCACCGACGAAGGCATTGCCGCGTTGCGCGCACGGATAGGGATTGCACAACCACACCCGCAACCGCCGCACTACCTTCGACCGAACGAGGATTCGTTTCGCCACGTTGCAGAGGCAGTCGGCGACGACAATCCGTTGTGGTGCAATCCCGCCTACGCCGCAGGGTCGGCGTGGGGTGGCCCAATCGCCTCACCCAACCTCAATGGCGGCGACACGCTGATCGGCGAGAACGACGTCTCCGGGCTAGACACCGAAACCGCGACGTTGCTCCGCGGCGACCCGTTGCGCGGCGCACATGCCTTCTATTCCGGCAGTTTTCGCGAATGGTGGGCACCACTTCGCCCAGGAATGAGGGTCATGCGACGCAATGCGTTGGTTGGCGTGCACGACAAGCCTTCGGAGTTTGCTGTCCGCTCTGTGCATGAATGGACCGGCGAGGTATTTGCCTCGGTTGATCCCGAACCAGCTGCGTTGAGTGCACAATACCGATTGATGATTCGCACCGAACGCTCGGCTGGGAGCGCGTCGACGAAAAACTCATCGATCGAAATCGCTTCGTATACCGACCCGCAACTCGCTGCCATCGACGCGCAGTACTCCGGCGAGACCGCCGCACGCCGCGGCGCCGAGCCCCGTTTTTGGGAAGATGTCGAAGAAGGCGATTCGCTCACGCCGCTCGTCAAAGGTCCGTTGCGCGTCACGGACATGGTGTGCTGGCACGTGGGTATGGGAATGGGCTTGTACGGAGTAAAAGCGTTGCGGCTCGGCTACGACCAACGCCAGCGCGTGCCACGCTTCTTCAAGGCAGATTCCCTCAACATCCCCGATGTGCACCAACGCGTGCATTGGGATCCTGAATGGGCGCGCGCAGTCGGCAATCCCGCGAGCTACGACTACGGGCGCATGCGCGAAACATGGCTCGTACATCTCTGCACCGACTGGATGGGTGACGATGCGTGGCTGTGGAAGCTCGATTGCCAGTTCCGCAAGTTCAACTACGTCGGCGATACGCATTGGATGCGCGGCACCGTTGCGCACAAGTACGTCGTCGATGGTCACCATGCCATCGATGTCGACATCTGGGGTGAGAACCAACGGGGTGAAACCACTACGCCTGGGCACGCGTCGATCATTCTGCCCAGCCGAGCCGGCGGCCCCATACGATTGCCTGAGCCACCAGGAGGCGCCCACACGTGCGCCGGTCTGTTGGACGCACTAGTCAACCGATTCGCAGCTCTGGAGAACGCATGACCGACGCCGACGCCCCGCTGCACACTCGCCAAGATGGTGCGGTGCTCCGGATCACGTTCAACCGGCCCGAGCGCCGCAACGCACTGACCGACGCGATGATCATGACGTTGCTTGATGCGATCGAAACTGCCGAAAATACTGACTCCGTTCGGGTCATATCCATCGATTCGGCCAACGACAATTTCTGCAGCGGCTTCGATCTTTCGCAGCGAGGTAAGCCCGATACCCCGCCACGTTTCGGAGCCACGCAACGCCGCCTTCGCGTCGATATCAACCGTTTCATCACGACAATGTTCGAATGCCAAACTCCGATCGTCGCCGCGGTGTGTGGGCACGCTCAGGGCCTCGGATTAGCGATTGCACTCGCTGCCGATGTGGCGATCGTTGCCGACGACGCGGTGCTGCGCGCGCCCTTCACTGCTATCGGCATGACACCCGACTCTGGCCTCGCGTGGCTGTTGCCTCGACTGGTCGGCATCGCACGTGCGAAACAGATGGTGTTGTTGGCTGAGCCGGTATCGGGTGTGCAGGCGGCCGACTGGGGGCTCGTGATGCGCAGCGTTCGGTCCGCCGACGTTGCGGCGACTGCCAACGAGATCGTCGACCAATTTGCTGCCTCTGCGACGGTCGCGGTTGGGTTGGCGAAGAACCTGATGTATCGAGGCCTCACCACGGAAATGGCGGCGCATCTCCACAACGAAGCCATCGGGCTGGAGATGAGCAGCCGTACCGAAGATTTCAAAGAACCCAGGCGAGCGAAACGCGACAACCACCCAATCAACTTCCAAGGTCGCTAAACCACCGAACTTTGTGCACCTGACTACGTGGTCCGTGCTTGGATGCACAAACTTCGAAAGGTGTGGGTCAAACGTTGCGGCGGTAGCGACCACCTACGTCGAACAGGCACTGGGTAATTTCGCCGAGGCTGCAGACGCGCACGGCATCCATGAGCACTGCAAAGACGTTGCCGCCTCGTAGTGCCTCGGTCGCTAACCGCTCCAGCGTGGCAGTCCGGTGGTTGGAGTGGGATGCTTGAAAGCGTGCAAGGCGGTCGAGCTGCGACTGACGTTCACCCTCGGTGCCCCGCATCAATTCGGGCGGCAGCTGCATTGCAGCATCGCTACCCGGCGCCAGGAAGGTGTTCACGCCAATGAGTGGCAATGACCCGTCATGTTTACGGTGCTCGTAAAGCATCGAATCGTCTTGAATCTTGCCCCGTTGATATCCGGTTTCCATCGCTCCCAGCACACCGCCGCGTTCGCTGATGCGTTCGAATTCCGTGAGCACGGCTTCCTCTACAAGATCCGTGAGCTCCTCGACTGCGAAACTGCCCTGCAACGGATTTTCATTGAACGCCAATCCCCACTCGCGATTGATGATCAGCTGAATCGCAACCGCGCGTCGAACCGATTCATCGGTTGGCGTCGTGACGGCTTCGTCGTACGCGTTCGTATGCAACGAATTGCAATTGTCGTAGACCGCGCAAAGCGCCTGCAACGTGGTGC
>SXGT01104867.1_pt1 | contig 72178 bp, 60 predicted proteins | sample 3176221 | NCBI WGS metagenome assembly SXGT01 (sample SAMN11356862, study PRJNA531348) | freshwater metagenome | isolation source: freshwater sample F1-120 | place: China: Fuxian Lake, Yuxi | collected 2017-12-25
CAGTCGTCTCTGGCGCTCATCCAACGTCGAAGCCAGACCTTCGAACTGTTGGCGTATCGCAGCCTCCTTGCTTGCGCGTCGCATGCACCGGAGTATAAACCAGCTGCGAAGTTGTTACACTAATTTCCGGACAGTCCCTAAACGGAGCCGGGGCGTTTCAATAACGCACTTCCATCCCGATCAGCAGGCCATGGGCCCAGAACGACGATTCGCGAACTGTTGCCAGGGGCGCCGCGGCCCCGGTCAGAGTCCCCGGCGGTACAAAGAACGCATTCTGGGTCGGGTTGACGTTGCGATCAATCTGATTCCCAGGCCGAACCACATTGCTCAGGTAAAGTGCGTTGTAGCCGACATACGCCCGCACGCGCGTCGTCACCGCATACGCGGCCTTGACCTGCACTTCCGAGGCCACCATGAAAACGCCGCGGTTGGTTTGGCCGATGTTGCTCGACTGGGCGAAGACGCCGCCCGTCGTTGTGCCATTGGCAAAGCCGAAGCCGCCGTTGGCCACCGTCGTGTCGCCGTCGATGTTGATGGTCTGATAATTGGAGCCGAACGCGACCTTGCCTGCCGCATCAAAGTTCCATCGATCGAGCGACAGGCCAATGCGTGTGCCAAGCTGCCCGGCATAGAAGTGGTTGGTGGTGCTGAATCGGTCGGTGACCGCGAGGGTGCCGTTGTTCGTGGCGTCCAGCGACGTGTGGGTCAGAGTGAGCCCCTCGTTCATGCCGACGTACCGGAAGCCGAATAAGCAGGTCCAGTAAAAACGTTCGGTGGTCCACAGGTAGACCGTCTCGTTGGCCTCCGCGCCCCATAACTGCGACGTGAATTGCACGGTTGCACTGCTCGGTGCGCCGCCGGCATTCAGACTCGTCTCGCCGGCGGGGTTTACTTGATTGAACGGCTCCGTGGCATTGAAGGGGATTGATACGATCGGCGTCGCCGCGGCGCCGGAGGTTGCGCTGAACGCGGAGTTACGTCGCGCCAGGGCGAAGCCGTTGATTTCCCAGCTATATTCGTTGTCTTCTTCCAGCCACCCGCCGATGGTCAGGCGCGCGCCGGAAAGTCGGCCAAAGGTCGCGTCCTGGCCGGAGCCAGCGCCGAACAGGATCTGCGTCGTTGGCTCATTGAGCGCACCGATGGTGTTGGCCGGACCGGTGGTCACAAGGGGCGCCGCAATCGGTGCGCTCGTCACGCGCCAGTTCAGGTATTCGCTCCGGGCCCAGAATCGAAACGTGTTGCTGGCTGCGGAGGTCTGCAAATCGACCTTTGGTAACCCCGTCGGTAGAATCTCGCCCCCGCGGAAGTCCACGGTCGTGATCGGATTCGGCTGCACCGGCTTCGCACGGGCTGGTTCGTATTCGAAGGTCGGTACTACCGGGACCTTCTCTGCCGGCGGAACCATTGCTTGCGCAGGAAGCCGGGCCGTGCTGAACCCGAAAGCCAGCAGGATACCCAGGCTGAACCGTAGCGTTCGCATTTTCATGTCCGCCTGGTCAGCGTGCGAGGGCACGCCCTTTTGATAAAGGTTGGTTGTCGGAAAAGACGGTACAATCGCTACAATCGGCACAAAATGCCACGAGACTTGAAGGCGTTTGGGGTTTCTGGCCGGTCCCCAAACCGCCGGCCCAGCGCTCGCCTAATTTCCCAATCGGCGGGAATGCTGTTTCATTCATTTCATTGGGCGACACCCCCGCCGAAATGAAACCATTGAAACCAACGAGACCATTGAAACTAATGAACGAAACGGGTTTTGGCATGAGAGTTCATTGTCCGCCGTCCACCGCTCGGAATCGGATGTCGTGGAGAAGTACGGGATTGAACCAGTTCGCATTCCCCGGGTGTGCAGCAAGAATTGTGTCGTTTCTTGAAAACTCATTGACAGCCGTCGTCATGGCGGGTTAATTGAAGCAGGCTGCGGTATTCCAGTTCCTTGGCAACAGATATGCCGGACAGATTCTTCAACGTTCGGCAGAAAAGTGGCGGGGCGGTTGCGGATGAACACTACCATCGAAGCGATGAAGCCGGCGGACTGGAGCCTGGTGCAAGCGATCTACGTGGAAGGGATAGCGTCTGGCCAGGCGACGTTCGAAACCGAAGCTCCGGACTGGAAGCAGTGGGACGAGGCTCATCACTCGATCGGGCGACTTGTGGCCCGACGTGGGGACACGGTCGTCGGCTGGGCCGCCCTCAGCCCGGCATCGCGTCGCCGCTGCTACGCCGGAGTTGCCGAGGTGAGCGTTTACGTCACTTCAAACGCTCAAGGCCAGGGCGTTGGCCGCCAACTCCTGGAAGCGCTCATCGCCGTTTCCGAACAGCACGGAATTTGGACCCTCCAGGGGGGCACGTTTGCGGAGAACGAAACCAGTCTGCGCCTTCAGCGTCGTTGCGGGTTTCGAGAGATCGGTCGGCGTGAACGGATAGCTCAGTTGCAAGGGGTTTGGCGAGACACCGTGCTAACGGAGCGGCGCAGTGCGATCAGCGGTAGGGACGGGCAATCGCCGGACACGGCGCAGCTCCAGACCAACGGAACATGACGGCTTTCGCAGGTTCAACGATTCACCGTCGGCCGCCGCCAGTGAGTTTTGTCAGGCGGCGCTGCGCAGGACTTTGAGAATGGCTGACTTCGCTATTGCTGCGGCTCAGGTTGCCTCGATTCGTGGAGACATGGATCGAAACATTGCTACTCATGCATCTGTAATTGCGGATGCAGCGAAGCATGGGGTGACGGTCCTGGTGTTCCCAGAGCTTTCGTTGATCGGCTACGAACCCGAGTTGGCAGCGGAGTTGGCCATCACAGAGGCCGACAGTCGATTGACCCCGCTGCTTCGACTCGCCCAGAAACATCAACTCGAAATCGTGATGGGCGCTTCACTGCAAGATGTGACGGGAAGGCCTGCATTGGGGGTCATCGCGATCGCCGCGGATGGCGCCACGAAAACCTACCGCAAGATGCATCTCGGTGGCAGTGAATTGGAGTATTTCACGCCCGGCAACACTCCGTTAGCCTTCGCCGTCAACGGGCATACGATCGGCATTGCCATCTGCGCTGATGCCTCGCAGCCTTCGCATCCGCAGAACTATGCCGATGCGGGGGCCAATATCTACGCCGCCAGCGTGTTTTTGACTGACGACTGGTACGCCACGGATGCACCGCGGCTGGCAGGTTACTCGCTTCGCCATCGCATGCTGATTGTGATGGCCAATCACGCCGCCTCAGTCGGCACGTACACTTCCGTGGGCAAGAGTGCCGTGTGGAGTCCCGATGGTGCCTTGCTGGCGCAGGCTGACGGTACGGAAAACGCTCTGGTGATCGGCCGAAGCAACCATGCGGGCTGGCGTGGCGAAGTCATCAAAATCTGAAAAGCTCGGATCAGGAGGCAGCGCATGGAAGAACGGGGCGCCGAGCTTTCCAAAGCGAATCGTAATTGTCAACGCGCGGCAATTTCCAGGTTCAACCGACCGACAGTCTGGTCACCGCGATGTTGCCAGCGAAGCAGACATCGACGTCGCTGCCGAGGATGCGCGGGCGTTCGTGGTAGTTGCCGTCGTAGTGCAGCCAGTCGTCTCCTGCGCGAAAGCTCAGGGGCAACGGGCCGATCTCCAGGGGGCAGTGGACGACGCGAGGCTCCGGTTCGTCCGGGCGGAGGCTCGGGAAGTTCACGTTCCAAAAGGTACCTTGGGTCCACGGCTCGGCGAGGAGTGTGGGGAGGACCATGCGCATCCAGCGCCCGGCGCGCACCCAATCGATGTCGAGACCCCGTTTGCGATAATGGGAGACTGCGATGCCGGGCTTGCCATGCAACACGGCCTCGCGGACTGCGGCGACGGTTCCGGAGTGATGCACATCTACGCCGAGATTGCCGCCGTGGTTCATGCCGGAGAGAATCCAGTCAACCTCGGGGGCGAGCTTTGCAAGGGCAACACGCACGCAGTCGGCAGGGGTGCCATCGATGGCCCAGCGATGGGCGTCCTTTTGCATCACGCGGATCGGCCCGTCAGTGGTGACGCGATGTCCGCAGCCGGAAAGATGGGTGTGCGGGGCCACCCAGGTCAAGTGGCCGAGCGCGGCAGCTGCTTCTGCGAGTGCCGCCAGGCCGGGGGCGTCGATACCGTCGTCGTTGGTCAGTAGCAGTCTCATGTCAGATTCCTCCTAGATTATCATCATAGCAAGCGCGCCGGGAAGAGCCTGCGGGGGCGTGCTGGGAAAACCCCAGGCTTTCGCCTGGCGACGTGAGGAGAAGTCATGCACCCCTGGATACTGGCAGAAGAAACGCACGGGTTCGTTCGCAGCCAAAAATGGGAGGTCGCGGTGTTGCCGTTCGGCGCCACGGAGCCCCATAACCTGCACATGCCGTATGGCACGGACAATTACCAGGTCGAAGAAATCGGCAAGCGCGCGTGCGCGAAAGCGTACCAGGCCGGCGCCAAGGTTTTGCTGCTGCCGACGATGCCATTCGGGGTCAACACGAACCATTTGCAAGTGCCCGGCGCTCTTGCACTGAGTGTCAATCCGACGACGCTGCTGCAGGTGATCACGGATCTGGTCGAATCGCTGGAGACGCAGGGGGTCAACAAGCTGGTGCTCCTGAATGGGCATGGCGGGAATGAACTGAAGCCGTGGACGCGAGAGTTGCACCATCGCACGGGGATGTTTCTTTGCGTGTGCGACTGGTTCCGCATGGCTGCGGATCAATACCCGAAGATATTTGCCAGTCCCGGAGAGCATGCCGACGAGGTGGAGACGAGCCTGGGGTTGGCTTTCTTCCCGGAGTTACTCAAGCCGGAGTTGGCCGATGCAGGCGCCGCTCGGCCGACGCGATTCGAGGCAATCAACCGCGGGTGGATTTCGATCACGCGCCCGTGGCATTTGGCCACGACCAATACTGGGCTCGGCGATCCGTCCGCGGCCAGTGCCGAGAAAGGGCACAAGCTGATGGAGATCGTCGTCGAACGCCTGTCGGCGTTTCTGGTGCAACTCGCTGCGGCGCCGATGGACGAGGTGTTTCCGTATTGAGACCCGCGGCTAAGGATCGTTTACGAACTCTGAACTCGGGCAATGATTCGTCACCACGGTCCTAATCTCAAATCTGCTGCAAGTCGTGCGTTTTCGGCAAGTCTTCGAGGCTGTTCAGGCCAAACATTTCGAGAAATCTGGGTGTGGTGGCGTACAGGATTTCCTTCGGCTGGGCCTCGGGCATGGGCAGAATATGAATCAGGCCGCGGCGAACCAGTTGGCGGAGGAGGCCGCCCGACTCGGCCCCGCGCAGCGAATCGATGTCGGGCTTGCTGAGCGGCTGGCGATAGGCGACCAGGGCCAGCACGTCGATCGCTGTCGTCGAGAGTCGCGCTTCGCGGATGCCGCCGTAGAGTTTGTCGATGACATGGCGAAATCGAGGCCGCAGTGTGAGCACCCAGCCCACCCCTTGTGGGGTCAGGGAATACGGGCGGGATTGGCGGCGGTAGTCGTCGTTCAACTGGTTGATGGCTTCGTCGAATTGAGCCTCGCTCAGGCCGCGCAGGATTTCTCTGGCACGCTTCGGCGTGAGGGGCGCACCGCCGACGAACAGGAGCGATTCAATGATGCGCACGGCCGGCGGCGGAGTTGTCGCGTCGGCCGGGGCCTGCGTCGGCTCGGGGGACCACGGCTCGTCGCCCACGATGGCCGCATAGGTTCGGCCGAGGTCTTCCGGCGTTGTCGGTTGTTCGATCGGTTGATCGGGCATCGCGGCGCTCCTTTCAAGGCAACTCATGCCGCAAGAAGAAGATGCCGGTGATGAACGTGCCGGTCCACAACACGCTGAAGAGGATGCCGCTCGCAATATGGAACTTACGCTTGTGCTTCAGACCCGTAAAGAGCATGACGAAGAGCAACACGGACGACGGCACCGAGAAAACCAGATGCACCAGCATGGCGTTCTCCGTGTTGTGCTGGTAATTATCGAAGATGCCCGGACTGACGATGCGCACAATGACTTCAAGGCCGATGAGGGCCGCGAGCGTCAGCCCGAAGAATACGAGGTTGATGCGTCCATGCAATTGCGTCCTGCCAAGCGCAAGGGCAAGCAAGGAGCCAAGCCACAAGACGGTGACGGCCACAACGGCGATTTTCAGAATCAGGATGACGATACCGGCGCTCATGCGGGTATGATAGCGAAACGTCGTCGCGCTTGTTGAAAACGCGCCTGGGTGCTAGGCCGCCAGCGGGGCTTTTTTCTTCTTGCGACGTTCTGGAGGCGTGTGTTTCCAGCGGCGATGGAGCCAAAAGTATTGCTCGGGGGCCTGGCGGATCATCGCTTCGAGCCCCTTGGTGAAGCGCTCGGTGATCTCGCGCACGGGGTCCTTGGCGTTCTGGTAGTCCTCCGGGAAGATGGCGTCGTAGGCCCAGATGCGGTAGATGCCGTCGATTTTCGGAGTGCCCACGACCACCATGGGCACATTGTGTTCGAGCGCCAGCAAGGCGACGGCCTTGTGCGTGGATGCGGGGCAGCCGAAGAAATCGACGAACAGCCCGCGCTGTCCTGCATCCTGATCGCCGAGAGTGGCGATCTTGCCGCCGCTGGCGAGGAGCTTCTCGATGTTCTCGAAGTCGCCGCGCTTGGCGAACAGTTTCTGTCCGGAACGCTCGCGGAGGCTACGGAGGAAATCGTCGAGGTAGGGATTGTCGAGCGGCCTGGCGATGGAATGCGTTGGAATCCCAAAGAGGCCGAGGGCGTAGCCCCCCATTTCCCAGTTGCCGAAATGCCCCGTCACGAACAGCACGGGGCGTCCCGAAAGGAGCACCTGGACCAACCGTTCGCCTTCGTGCATCTGAGCAAACTGTTTGTAATTGTGGAGATGAAACCGTCTCGGCAGATGCATGAACTCGATCAGGATAACGCAGAAGTGCCGAAACACTGCTCGAACGAGCAGGTCGATCTCTGCCTCGCTGTACCTTCCGGGGAACGCGATCCGAAAATTCTCGACCGCGGCCTCGCGATGGCGTTTGTCGATCTTGTACATGACCCAGGCGAGCCCGTTGGCCAACCGGCAGGCCAGGTCGAAGGGCAAGGCTTGAAAGACGCAGACCAGAATTCGGACGCCCAGGTAGGCGAGGTAATCGAAAACAGCCGAGCGTTTCTTTTCCGACATCTGCCACTCCGTTGGCAATGCAGATAATTAGCCCGCCTATCATCGTGGAAAGGTGTGGAGGCTGTCAAGACGAACGGTAAGCCGGGCTCCGTTTGCGTTTTACTTTTGCGGCAAGGATTTCGCCAAGCCGATGACGGCCCAGGAACTGCCCCAGTTTTTCCAGATCGGTTCGAGCTTCTTGAGCCGATCGGGCCCGCCATTGCTCGTCAGACCGGGGAATACGGTCCACGAGCCATCGGGGTTTTGGGTGTCGAGCAGGAATTTCTGCCCTCGGCGAATGTCGGCATCCGTGTCAGCGCTTCTGACGGAGCACAAGGCATACAGGCTCTGCCCGGTACTGAAGGCGTCGCTTTTGGCATTGGGGAGCACGCCCCACCCGCCGTCTGGGTTCTGGCGTTTGAGCAGTTGCTCCTTGGTGGTTGCCTTCTGCTCGGGTGTACCGAACTGATGTTCGTATAGCACACGGGCGACAAGCCATTCGAGGTTGCCGTCGCCTTGCGGCTTCTTGACCGCGGCATGAGCTTTGTCGACGCTTTTCTTGACGGCGGGGTTGGATTGGTCGTAGGTACTGAGCGCAAGGATAGTCCACATCGTTGTCGTCTGATCTGCGGTCGGTCTGGACCAGCGCCGGCTGGGCAACTGGCCGCCGGCCTTCCAGGTACCGGCGGGGTCCTGCATGCGCACGATCAAGTCGGCGGTACTCGCGTAGAAATTACTGCTCTTGTCTTGATCGCCGCGATCGCGAGCCAGGAAGAGTTGGGCCATGGTGTCGAGTCCGCCGCCGTCGTTGCCTTCCACCTTCTTCGACGTTGCCGCCTGCTTGACGAGCACCGATAGATGTTGTTTCAACTCGTCCGGCGTCAGTGCCTTTGCCAGTGCAGCGACGAGATCCTTTTCATGCGTGAAGTTTTCGTCGAGCAGCTTGCCGAGTTTGGGGCGAATCGCCTCCGGGGCAGCCTTGATGGCCTTGTCGTCGAGCTTGAAAAAGACGCGCGTCGCCAGCGATTTATCGAGCGACCATTTCGTCCACTCCGCGAGTTTCTTCTCATCGACGGCGATGCCATGCGACTTGGCTTCGGTGTGGGCCCAGAGCATGAACGTCACGGTGTGGCAGGACATGCAATCGCGCCGCTTGATCCAGGCAAGGCCGTCCTTTTCGACAAACGGCAAGCCGCGCTCGATCGACTTGCGCACGTCCGCTTCGGTTGGCAGCTGGTCGCCTGCGTGAACTTGACCGGCGTTGTTGAATAACAGGAGTAGACCGACCGTGACAAAACCTCGCATGACTTGCCCCCCGGCGTCGTGGATGGATTACTTTGATTTTGACGCGCGGAGGTCCTGAATGCAAGCGTAAGTTCGGAGCGGTTTTGCGAGGCAGATTGAGCCCACGATTAGCGTTCCCAGGCAAACGGACGCCATGCATCGATTTGCGAAGAACTTTCATATCACGCCGCTTGCAAATGCGAAGCCGCAAGCGGGAGCTTGAAAATGCTTCAGCGCTAGTCCGCCCGCAACACAATTCGACGTAGATCCATCACAGCGAAGCCGGGCATGGTTCGGGCTCGCACGGTCAATGTCGCTGGGCCCTGGTCCAGCTTCAAGGGGCCGACGCTGCGCGGAATGAATCGCTGAAAATTCCCGGTCTCCTTGACCTTGAATCGTAACGTCTTGCCCTGGATTGCAATCTCGATCTCGGCCCCGCCCGTTCCTTTGCCGCACGCTTGCAGCACTTCGACCTCAAACACACCGGACTTCGGCACTTGGATCGTCCACTGCGCGAAGTCGTTCTTGTTGACCCAGAAGCCAAGCGTGTCCTTGTGCGGTGGGCTTTCGTAACGCAACTTGTCGCCATGCACCTTGGCGTCGCGCGCGTGGAGGATGACGGCGCCGGCGCCGGCTTCGGCTTTCTTCTTCGCGTTGGGGAGGCCGGCATTCATGGAGGTGCGCCATGACACAAGGCGTACCGCCATCTTCGCGGCACTGTCTTCGATGGGCAGACGTGAAGCGTCAAAGTCACCATGGGATTGCCGCCAGAGCTTGCCGTTGAACTGCGGGTTGGCGCGATTTTCCTGTGCGCCGACCTCGCGACGCCATTTTTCGAGTTTGCCTCGCAAGGCGGCAACACGCGCTGGCTCACGTGCCGCCAGGTCGGTCGCCTCGCCGAGGTCTTTGGCGAGGTCATAAAGTTCGCAGGCGCCGTTCTCGTAGTGCTCGATCAGTTTCCAGGGGCCTTCGCGAATGGCTCCCGCGGGTCGGCCTCCCTGATTCGTGTAATGAGGCTGATGCCAGTAAAGAGCCCGCGGCGGCGGCGCCTTGTTCTGCAAAATCAGATCTGCGAGGTTGACGCCGTCGAAGGATTCAGTTGACTTGGCCCCGGCAAGACTCAACAACGTCGGCATCCAGTCGGTGCTGATGACCGGTTCGTCGGACTCTTGCCCCGCCTTGATGTGCCCGGTCCAGCAGATGATCAGCGGCACGCGGATCCCGCCTTCGTAGAGAAAGCCCTTGCCGGCACGAAACGGGCGATTGAACGTCGCCGGGGTGAGAGCCGACTCCAGGACGTGCAGTCCGCCGTTGTCGGACGTGAAGATGATGATCGTGTTCTCCGCCAGTCCAAGTGCTTCGAGCTTGGCAACCACGCGTCCCACGCAGTCGTCGAGCGTTTCGATCATGGCAGCATACGTCGGGTTGAACGCGTCCTTGTTTTTCTCAATCAACTCCTTCTTGGCGTTGAGTGCCACATGCGGGTTGTTGTGGGCAAGATAGAGGAAAAACGGGCGTTCCTTGTTATCCTCGATGAACTTCTCGGCCTGAACCGTCAGGTCGTATTCCCCCTTGCCCCCCTCGGTTGTGGACGGCTCCGTCAGGGCTTTGCCTGGATGATAGAGATCGAAGCCGCGGTCGGTGGGGAGGGCCCCCTTGCCGCCGAGGTGCCATTTGCCGATGCAGGCCGAGCGGTAGCCGGCACGGCGTAGCAGTTCGGACAGGGTCGGGACCTCTGCGGGTAATTGCTGGGCCATGTCCGGATGCAGGAGGAGTTGCGCGACGGTATTGGGCCGGCCGGGCAGAAAGGTCGTCAGTTTCAGTCGCGCCGGCGATTTGCCTGTCATGAGCGCTGCTCGCGTCGGCGAGCAGATCGATGCCGCGCTGTACGCCGAGGTGAATCGCATCCCCTTCTTGGCGAGCTTGTCGAGGTTGGGGGTGCGTTGATCCTTGCGGCCATAGCAGCCGAGATCATTGATGCCGAGGTCGTCAGCGAGGATGAAGACGATGTTGGGCTTGCGCGGGGGCGTTTGCGCGAAGGTCAAGGCGGGCAGTCCCGCCAAGCTGACCAACAGAGCGAGAAGGATACGCGGAATTGGCATTGCTGGCATCCGTTAGAAATTGCGCCGCGGCGGCCGGGGCCCGGGGCCGCCACCTGCCGCGGCGCCGAAGCCGGCCAACAGGAAAATGCAGCCGTAAAACCCGCAACACAGGAGAACCCCACTGAATGTCATGATGGTCGAAATCATGCCGATGATCTTGCCTGCCTGCGTCATGCCTTCGCCTTCGGGGTCCATGCGTCCGGCGCGAATCTCGGCGAGGTCATTATTGCCCATGATCCAGGCGATGATACCGAAGATGAAAATGCCTGTGATGATGGAAATCAGCCCGAACGCCAGGATCATGCCGCCGCGATGGGGCATGTAGTTCCCGCCGCCCATAGCGGAACGCCGGCGACGACGGCGCGGGCGATCATCGTCGTCGTCCTCATCGTCATCACGGTCGCGACGCCTTTTCCGCGGGGTCCGCTCCTCTTCGTCGTCATCGTTCTCGCGGCTTTTTCCGGTGACGCTGCTGGTTTTCTTGTCCCATTCCGGAGTCTTGGACGGCGCCGGCGCCGAGACGGTTGTGCCGGTGTTGATCTGGATCTCTTCCGGTCCCGTCGCGGTGAAGGTGTGTTTGCACTCCGGGCACTGGACCTTCTTGCCCAGGAGTTCCTCAGGGACCTGCAAGTGTTTCTTGCACTCAGGGCAGGTTATCAGTTGCGACATCACAAAGTTCCGCGGAAAAAAGTAGTCCGGCTGGGGCTCGTCATCCCACCGCTTGCGGCGCTACAGAGGCGGGATGCAACTTTTGGACCACGTTAGCCTGCGACCATGCCGAGGCCACACAACAGGCAAAACGGAACGAAAATGACCAGTACGGCGATGGTTCCGACCATGCCAAGGATGCGCCCTGCCTGCACCATGCCTTCGCCGCTGCGGTCCATTACAGAGGCGGGATGCAACTCTTGGACCACGTTAGCCTGCGACCATGCCGAGGCCACACAACAGGCAAAACGGAACGAAAATGACCAGTACGGCGATGGTTCCGACCATGCCAAGGATGCGCCCTGCCTGCACCATGCCTTCGCCGCTGCGGTCCATTTGGCCGGCGCGCATATTCGCCAGGTCGCTATTCCCCATGGACCAGGCGATCGGACCGCAGATCGGCGTGGTCAAGGGGAACAGCACCCAGGCGATGATCCCCAGGGCCAGGATCATGCCGCCGCGATGCGGGACCCCCGATTGCCGAATGCGGCCAATGTCGTCATATTCGTCGTCGTCTGGTTCGAAACGGCGGCGGCGTGGAGGATCGTCGTCACGTGTATCGTCCGGCGGCGGGACTGACGATGGCCGCGGCGTCGGCTGCACGGCATCCGACGGCGACCTGGCGAGGAACTGATGCCCGCACTCCGGACACTGCACCTTTTGCCCAAGGTAGGACTCCGGCACTTGCAACTTGCGCTGACACTCCGAGCACGTAATGATTTCCGCCATGAGATTCGTATCTGCTGCAAGGACCTGGAAAAGCCGCGCGCCCGGCATCGGTTTCTTACGACTTTACCCAAAAACTCCAAGGAAAACAAACGGCAAGCACGGGAATTTCGTTGCCACGGGGCGTGGCGCCACGACGAGATCGCGCCGAATACCGTTACGTGTAATTCGTGAGCCGAGTCACGGTATTTGGTTGGATAGACGGATTTTCGAGTTGTTCCCGCCATCCGCGGGAGGATTGGCGTCGGGCACTTCAGGCGCGTTTGCCGAGACCGAGCTTGCCGACGACCATGGAGAGCATGTCATCGTCGCCGACTTCATCGGTTTCGCGCCGTTTGCGTGCCCGCCAGCGGTCGAAGAAGAATTGAAATGCGAACCCGAACAGCGCCCCGCCGCCACACAAGACGGTGAGCAGAGTCGCGTTCTCCTCGCTCCACGCGACGGCATCAACCCATTCGCGGTAGTGAACCAGGGCGAGCACTCCGTAAGCCAGCAACGCGGCCCCGAAGACCGCAGTCAAGAGCATGAAGAACCAGCGAAAAAGCAGCAGGCAGACCAGCCCACTGATGAGAAAGCAGATGATGTGTTGCTGAAACGTCGGAAACGCCAGGAGTACGAGATAGACCCCCGCCATCCCGCCGGCCGCAAAAGTGATAACGCGCACCAGCGCCAGCGCGAGGACGCCGGCTGCAATCGCCAACAGCACCGCGACGACGATCGGCTGCACCTGCCAGGTTGTTGCTTCCAGAAGCCCGAAAATTCCCGCCGTGACCGTGGCGGCCAGCACAATCCAGAAGCGATGGCTCCACCAACCCAGGAGCCAAAGCAACAAACCAATCGGCACCAGCGCGACAATCAGCCCTAGCGACAAGCCGCAGACGTCCGCCAGGATATCGGTTGCTATGAAGACCATGCCGCCAACGACTCCGCCGTTCGTGATCTCGTTCACCTTGGCGAAATAGTTCTTTCTGGACGGCGTGTCAAGCGCAGTGTGGCGGCAACAGACTGCACAAGCCGCGGCGAATCATCCAACGCGGCAAAAGATAGCCTTCAGGTAGCGCCCCTCGGGGACATGCACGAGGAAAGGGTGGTCCCCTCCGGCTCCCGCGATCTTCAAGATTTGCAGACTTCGCCCCGTTTGCCAGGCTGACCGCCTCAGCGTTTCCAGATACATTTCTTCACTGACCAGTCCAGTACACGAGCAGGTCAGGAAGATGCCGCCGGGGGCGACGGCTTGCAGGGCCAGCTTGTTCATATCGAAGTACTTCTTGAGGGCGAAGTCGATCTCCTCGCGATCGCGTGTTTGCTTGGAAGGATCAAGAACCACGACGTCGAATCGTTGCCCGGTAGGCACCACGTCCCGCAGCCAGCTGAAGAGGTCTCCCTGGACGAGGCGAATCTTCGCCTGATTGAGATTCGCATTTTGCTTGGCCATCGCGATCGCCTGTTCGTCGAGATCGACGCCGACGACTTCCTCCGCCTGGCCAAGCGCCTTGGCGTAGACGGCAAAGCCACCGGTGTTGCAGCAAAGGTCGAGCACGCGCTTGCCAAGGCAGAAACTCGCCAGCGTTTTGCGGTTATCGCGTTGATCAGTGAAGAACCCGGTCTTGTGCTTGGTCCCCGGCGCGACCCGAAAGCGCATGCCATGTTCCGTGATGACGCCTGCCGCGGGGGGTTCCGGCGCGTGGCAATCGAACGATTCCTGCTTCTGCACGTGCTCCTCGGCGAACCAGTAGAATTGGCTATCCGGGAAGTGTCCTGCCAGAATTTCTTGCAAAACTTGGCGAAAACGAAACATTCCGGCCGAAAAATATTCGACCACGACCGACGAACCAAAGCGATCCACGACCAGCCCGCTTAGCCCATCCCCCTCGGAGTGCACCACCCGATACGCGTTCGTCACTTCCTCCAGCTTCAACCAGTTTCGCCGCAGCTCGACCGCCTGGGCAATCCTCTTGGCGAAGAAATCCGCATCGATCGCTTCGGCACGATCGGTAGTTAGTAGCCGTAACGTTATACGTGAGTGCCAGTTATAGAAACCTCGTCCGACCCACTGACTATCCCGATCAACAATGTCAACAACGGTGCCGCCGGGGAGGCGCTCGGCGGGCTTTTCGACCATCTTCTGGAAAATCCAGGGATGGGAAGATCGGCGGACAATTTTGAGTTTGACTTGTGGAAGGTCCGACGCAATCATGGATTGGCCTGCGATCTGGTTTTTTTCGCGACGAGCTCGCCAAGAAAATCATAAAATAATGGGCACCTTGCAATCGATCGACCGACTGAACTCGTCTTACAGAATAAACAGTTGTTTCCAAGTTCCAAGGAGTTTCTCATGCGTAAGTGGCCTCTCTCTCTCGCGTTGGCGGGCGTCCTCGTCGCTGCCAACGGCGCCTCGGCCCAGGTGATCGAAGTTCAAATCCAGCAAGCTGGACAGGCCCAGGCGGGCAAGGCGATCAAGGTCCAAGTTCAACAGGGAATCCAAGTCCAGGCGATCCAGGTGCAAGCCGACCGCGCTATCGGCGGCCCCGGTGCTCCCGCGATGTTTCAGCCGAATCGGTTGAGCCAGGCGGACGCCATCCTCGTAGGTCGCGTAGTCGCGATCGAGCCGATGGACGTCGATGCCGCCCAGGCCCCCGGCCAGGCGAAAATCAAGTATCGCGTAGCTGTCATTCAGGTCAGCGAGAACATCTTCGGTCTGAAGAAAGACACGCAAACGGTCCGCGTTGGCTTCATCGCTCAGGGCAACGTGGCCCCAGGCGGCATTGGCGGCGGCGGCGTTCAGATTCTCCCCGCGATCCAGCCTGGCCAGGTTGAGATTCAACCGTTCCCCGGTCGTCGGCCTTTCCCGGGCAACTTCCAGGTCCAGCTCCAGGTTGGCCAGGACGGCATGTTCACGCTCAACAAACATCATCAGGAAAACTTCTATCTGTCGCCGGCTGGAAACAACTTCCTGCCACGTCAGAATAACCCGAACTTCGAAACCGAAGTCAAGAACGCTAAGCAACTCGCCAAGGTGATGGCCAACCCCGCCGCCTCGCTCAAGGCGGAGAGCAAGGACGACCGCTACGCGGCCGCGGCCCTGCTCATCAACAAGTATCGCCAGCCAAACAACCCGACCGGCCAGCCGATGAAGCAAGAGCCGATCGACGCCGACGAGAGCAAGCTGATTCTCAAGGCCCTCGGCGAAGGCGACTGGACTCCGGGCCGCTTCAATGCCCGCATCCCGAACCCGTACGAGCTCTTCAACCAGCTCGGCATCAACCAGAACCACGGATACAACCCCGTCAACGTTCGCACCCAGCAGGACATCGCCACCGCGATGCAGAAATGGCTAGACGAAAATAACGGCAAGTTCCGCATCAGCAAGCTGGTGGTGGACGCGAACGCCAAGCCGGTTCAACCGGGCGTCATCCAGCCAGGCGGCGATCCGAAGCCTGGTATTGTTCAGCCTGGGGTGATCCGCCCGGGCATCCGCCCGCTGCCTCCGGTCCGCATCCAGCCGGTGCCTCCAGTCCAAGACCTGCCGGCCAACCCGGCAAGGAACGAAGACAAATAAGCAGAACGCTGTGAGCCGCGGGATTAGGCACTCCAAATCCCCGGATCTCCCATCAAAAGGCCAGGGACAGAAGTCCCTGGCCTTTTGGCATGGTGTCACTCCACTTTGCGGATCACAAGGCCGTCAAAATACGTCTGCGCATCCGCCTTGGTCCACAGGCCGATCTTTCCGGCTTCCTTGAAGGTGTCGTCTTTCTCGTCGAGATGAAGTTTGCCGTTCAGATAGCATTGGATGCGGCTACCTTTGTGAACGACACGGATGGTGTGCCACTTCCCCTCGGCAACCGCGATGTCGGCGGAGGCGAGCTGGATTCGTTTGCCGGCCACGAATTTGTAGAGGCGGAAGTTGTCTTCGAGCGGGTTCATACGCACGATGTAGTAATTGTCGGCGTTCTGGTACCGCCAGACCGGGCCGCCTCCCTGGTCCTTTTTGCCTGCCACCGCCCTGAGTGAGACGGACAGATCGAGATCGGCAAAGCGTGATTTGTCGGCTACACAGAGATTGAAGAGCGAGCTGGGCCCCGCCGCGGTTTGCGCTAGCACCTTGGAGCCCTTCGGCGCCGTCTTGTCCTCCGCGATTTTCCAGACACTCCCTTCGCCTTTCCCCGATTTCGCCGAACTCCATCCGGTCGGCAGCTTGCCAACTTCAGAATCCTCGAAGTCAAAGCGCATGGCGTCGTTGCCCTCGCCGGCCACGCCATTGATGAACATTAGCATGACACAAAGTGTATTCATGGAAGCTCCTTGATGAGGAATATGCGACGAGACGCCTGCAAAGTTCTTATCGTCTAGCGCTCGCAAGTAAAAAGCGATCACATCTCAATTCTTGCTGATATCCTTCCGCGACGTTTCCGCGAGTCCCACGACGCAAACCAGCGAGATCATTGAATTCAACACGATGTAAGCAGCCAGCGGCCAGTAATGCCCTGGAAACAGCTCGACCAAGGACACCGCAATGAGCGGCGCCACGCCTCCTGCCAGGGGGACCGCCAGCTGGTAGCCAATCGACGCGCCGCTACACCGCAGGCGCGTGCCGAACAATTCAGGAATCAACGCGGCCTGGACGCTGTAAAGCAGCGCATGGCCTCCCGCCAGACCGAGCACCGTCGCCATGATGATGAGGGTGGAATCACGCGTGTCCAGCAGAAAGTAATAGGGCAAGGCAAACGCAATCAAGAATACGCAGCCCGCGACGTAGGCATGACGCCGCGACCAGCGATCGGACAGCATGCCGAAGAGTGGAATGGTCACGAACTCCACTGCCGCGGCAATGCTGACTGCGCGGAGAATGAGCCCGTCCGGCAGCCTCAGGACATCTCTGCCATATGCGACCGCATAGGCGGTGAAGAGATAGAAACTGGCGTTCTCCGTGATTCGTGTGCCGGCGATCAGAATCAGTTCGCGCCAGTGCCCCTTGATGGTTTCACTCACCGGCGCGCTGGAGATCTCGTTGTTTGCCTTGAGGGCAGCAAAAAGGGGTGTTTCGAGAATGCGCGTCCGGATAAGCAAACCGATCGCGATCAACAGTCCGCTCAAGTAGAACGGTATGCGCCAGCCCCAATCCATGAAGTCCGCATCGGACAAGGTAGCCTGGCAAAGCGCCATCACGCCAGTCGAGGCCAGGAGTCCGAGCGGCACGCCTGCCTGCGGCCAGCTCGCATAGAAACCGCGCTTACCCGTGTGGCTGTATTCCAGCGCCAGCAGCACCGCACCGCCCCACTCGCCGCCAACGCCGAGTCCCTGCAGAAAACGTAGCGCGGTCAGCAGGATCGGCGCCAGCATGCCGATCTGGGCAAACGTCGGCAAGAATCCGATCGCCAACGTGCTGATGCCCATCAAGAGGAGCGTGCTCACGAGGGCCGACTTTCTGCCGATGCGATCCCCCATGTAACCAAAGATCAGCCCGCCAAACGGCCTGGCCAGGAAGCCGACCGTGAAGGTACTGAAGGCGAGAATCGTGCCAATGAACGGATCGGCATCGGGAAAATAAAGCTTTGGAAAGACGAGGGCCGCCGCGGTGCCGTAGAGAAAGAAATCGTACCACTCGATGGTCGTGCCAATGGTGCTGGCGACAACGGCCTCAATCAGCATGCGACGTGAAACGGGTGGTTGCATGGGATGGCTTTGCCTTGCTACGGACGCGAGGCTGCTAATTCCTTGGTCATCGCCAACAACGCTGCAAGCATCTTGTCCGATGCCTGCACTTCAAGGCGATTCGTACCGAGCCAGGTTTCGTAACCGCCCAGCTCATGTTGCCTTGGGGGGGGCAGGTAGCCGTAGTAGCCATGGCTCAAGGAAACAAGCCACGCGGGCCGAATGGGGCTGCGTTTCTTGAACTCAAGGCCAATCTCGCAGAAGATTTCGCACGGCATGGTCGCCAGTGCGACGTCGCCGATGCGGAACGCCTGTAACGGCAGCTTCAGCTTCGCGGGATGCTCGGCCATGCGCATCGTTCGCTCAGCATAGATAACCGACAGGTCGGCCTTCCCCGCAACCTTCGGCCCGTCGGCGATTTTCTTCCTGGCCCACTCCATGATCTCCGGCGTCGGCCGACGGGCGCCGACCGGCAACTCTCTGTAGCGTGTTGCCAGAAGCGCGTGCTCGCGATAGACGACCTTCACCAGGGCCGCGTGGACCTTTTTCGCGACGTCGTCCGCCACGTACTGCATCTGGGCATACGCCTCCTGTTTGGGTCGGGGCTTGCGGAAACTGATGTTGTTGATGTCGCCGCTCGTGCCGTTCGCCATGAGGGCAACGAAAGCGGGCGATTGCTGATCCGCTTTCAGCAGTCGGCTCAAGGTCTCGCAATACATGCCGAAGTAGTCGGCGGAGATGTGCCCCGGGCCGACGCCGCCGACATAGTGAAGCGAATAGGTGGAGAAGAGTGCGATCGGCTTGCCGCCGGGCTCCCTGAGCGCGATGAACGGGATCGTCGGATCGGTCGGGCCTGCGGGTTCGAGCAGTTCCGAGCTGCCCATCGGCGGGTTCATCTTCACCTTGTCGATCGCGCCGAATGGATTGGCCGGAATTGAGCCCGGCTTCATGTACCAGCGCCGATTGAACACATGCTCCGGCGCGTCGATCGAGCCAAAGCCGATTAGCGCAGGCCGCAGCAGGTTGTGGGCGCGTTTGACGCCATCAACGATGCGCCGGGCGACGAAACGTTGATACTCGTCCATGGTGTCGCTGACGATGCGCGAATCCTTCCCGAGCGCGCTCGCCGCGGAATGGGTATGCGTGCCGCAGATTAGCACATTCTCCTTGGGGATGCCGAGGTCCTGTTGAATCAGCGCCCGTGCCTCATCGCTGACAACACGATCGATGCCCAGCAGATCGCAGACAACCACCGCAAGCTTCGTCGTGCCGTCATCCAGCACCAGACAGCGGGCGTACAGCTCATCATGCACATGCGTGGCCGGGAACGGTACGAACCCGCCGATGATGGGACTGCCAAGTGGCGGTGTGAGGTTGCTGGTGGCAGCTCCCGCGCGGAACAGTTTAGCACCCGCCGGCTGCGCAAGGAGCGGCGATGCGAGCAAGAACGCCGCAAGGATCAAGAGCCGACGAAAACCAAGCATGGCATCTCCTGTTGGTCCGCTAACGGTCTGCGATTCCCACGGCGGCACGCAAGCAATTGGTAGGCGTCGCCTCGTCGGCAGTGCGTCCCGGTTTAATGCGTGGCTACAGAGTGTTTTTATGCAGAGTCGGCCGGCAAGCCAGTCCGGGGCGCGGGGCCTGGATAGCTCGGCGAGATTGGTGAGCCCATTTCAACGTGAATAAACTGTGCCCCGCTCCCCATCATGATCATGCAACTATTCCGACCTTGGCTACGACGAGCGTGATGTCATCGTGCGGAAAACGCGGCTGACAGTGGTCCCGCACGGCCTGAACCAGCGAATGCACAATTTCCTGGGCCGGTTGACAACGTCGAGCACGGACGAACTCCAGAATTCGTTTCGTACCGAATTGCGCCCCATCACAGCCGGCCATGGCTTCGGAAAGTCCATCGGTAAACAGAAGCAACAGCTGGCCCGGTTCCAACGGCACGGGCGTCGGATGGACCTCAATGTCAAGCTCTGCGACTCCCAACGGCAGTGCGGTGCTAGGCAGCCTTGTAAAACCTCCGCTCGGATGGAACAGATAGCCATCATGGCCGGCGCCGGCATAAGTCAAAGTGCGCCGTTGCAGGTCGAGCTGGGCGAAAAAAAGTGTGATGAAGTGCTCCGGATCCGTGTCTTCCAGAATTGCACGGTTGACCCCGCTGAGGATGCACCCGAGGTCCGCTTGCATCTCCGCCAAGAAACGGAGTGACCGCCTCGTCGATGTCATGATCAGCGCGGGGGCAAACCCATGCTTGCTCACATCGGCGACCACGATCCCCAACCCGCCATTTTTCATCGGCACATAGTCAAAGAAATCGCCCCCCGTGGACGAGGCCGGCTGACAGACCCCCGCGATTTCCAGGCCCGGAATCATGGGGGCTGTTTGCGGAAGAAGCCGCTGCTGGATTTTCCGCGCTGCCCAGAAATCCTCCTCAACGCGCCGCTGTTCGGTGACGTCCAGGGCGATGCCAATGGTCCCAACCACATGCACGCCCCCACAAGAACGCAATGGCTCGACCCGGACCTGGTAGCGCCCGCCTTGCCACTCCATTTCGAAGTGCTCCGACGAGCCTCCTAACGCCTGACGATGCGACACCAGAGCGATGTCGTCGCTGTCTTGCGTGCCAAAGAACGCAAAAAGAGACAGGCCAACCGCTTCTTGCGGGCTGAGCTTCAAGGAGCCGAGCCCCGCGCCAAGCGCGGAGGTGATTCGCAGCTTGTCATCCGTGGTCCAAAGGATCGCGGGGAGTTGCTCCGTCACCAGGCGGAGCTCCGCCTCGTGGCGTTCCTGATCGGCCTCCCAGCGACGCCGTTCCACGGCATAGTGCAACGCTCGGACGATTCCCGCGGCGGTAAGCCTCCCCTTGACCAGATAGTCGCGTGCCCCCTTGCGTATTGTGTCCAGCCCCAGCTGGCTATCGGACAAGTTGGTGAAGACCAGGATCGGCACCAGCGGCGCCTGCGCCACGGTCTGTTCCAGCGTGGGCAGACCGTGGCTATCGGGCAGCCCAAGATCCAAGAGGACGACGTCAATGTCCCCTTCCCTGAGCCGTTTCAGGCCGACCGAGAGCCTGTCTGCCCAAATCAGATGAAATGGGGTTCCGTCCACCTGCGCGAGGTACTCCTCGATCAGCGCGGCATCGCCGGGGTTATCTTCGATCAAAAGGACCTTGACGGGCTGGGCGTTCATGACAAGGACTGCCTTTCACCTGCGTTCACGAGGTTTACGTGCGAACACCGTCCTTCGTGTTGAAAACGAATCCTTGTTGCCGCTTGTGGCTTCGCAGCGGCGCAATGCAAGCGCGAAGCCGCAAGATTGGGACGCAAAAATCAACGCGATTTTGACATCCGAAAACCGATGAACCGCTCCGCTCGAGCAGTCCTTGCGCGCGGGACCTTGGGATGCCAAGGCCTATCGACTCCGGCTGAATGATGTCGCGGGTCCAAATAACGTACTGGACCTGCTGGGCCAACAGGAACTCCGAGGAGTGAATGGAGAGGTAAATCTCTTATACTCCGCACATGTTGCGGTACACAAGGGATTTTTTTTCATTTTTTTGGGAAAAGCGAAGAACGCGGCAATTGGATGCCGGTCTGAAAGCATCGAGAAAATCTCGATCAGGCGATAGGAATTGCCAGCGTTGTTTCACGGATTCGGAGGCAGGACCACGACGGAAAACCAGAAATTGTCAATCGCGCGCACGACCTCCGCAAACCCAGCAAAATCGACTGGCTTGGTGATGTAGGAGTTGGCGTTGAGTTTGTACGACTTCAGGATATCCTCCTCCGCTTTCGAGGTGGTCAAGATGACCACCGGAATCACCCGCCAGTTCTCATCCCCCTTGATGGCGGCCAGGACCTCGCGGCCGTCTTTCTTGGGTAGATTCAGATCAAGCAGGATGATATCGGGCCGCGGAGCATCCGCATACTTACCTTCGCGTCGGAGAAAAGCAATCGCCTCCATGCCGTCCTCGACGACGGAAAGGTTATTGTTGACCTTGGCTGCTTCCAGGCCTTCGCGGGTTAGCTCGGCATCGCCGGGGTTGTCTTCCACGAGCAGAATTTCAGCTGGTCTCACGAGCGTCTTGTTGAACATTGGCGTCTTCCTTTCTGTCAGGAATGGTAAAGAAGAAGGTGGCGCCTTCCCCCGGTTGGGACTCGACCCAGATGCGTCCGCCGTGCCGTTCGATCACTTTTCTGCAAAGGGCCAGGCCAATCCCGGTGCCGGGATACTCCTCGCGGGTGTGGAGACGCTGGAAGATGACGAAGATTCGCTCCGCGAACTGAGCGTCGATCCCGATGCCATTGTCGCGCACCGAGAACCGCCAGCCGTTGTCGGCACGCTCCGCGGCGACCTGCACGACAGCCGGCTTCGTCTTGTGGAACTTGATGGCGTTGGCGATCAGATTTTGCAACACCTGTGTAATCTGCGTTTCGTCGGCCAGAACGGTGGGCAAGGGACCGCACTCCACCTGCGCTTCGCTTTCGCGGATCGCTTGTTGTAGGTTCTGACGGACCTGCTGAAAAACCGAGTTGCAATTCGTTCGTACGAAAGGCTTGCCGCGCGTGCCGACGCGTGAAAACTCCAGGAGATCGTTGATCAACTGCTTCATGCGAACGACGCCGCCGACGGCGAAATTAATCCACCGTTTCGCTTTCTCGTCGAGCTTATCCCCATATCGTTGTTCGAGAAGCTCCATGTAACTCGCAACCATGCGCAGAGGTTCTTGCAGATCATGGGAGGCAACCGAGGCGAAAAGCTCCAACTCGGCGTTGGATCGTGCAAGCTCGGCGGTGTTACGACGACGCTCTTCGTTGGCTCGGTGGCGTTCGGTAATGTCCAGAACTCCAGCGACGACCACCACCTCGGCGTCAGAATGAATCGGACTCAAGCCGATTTCAACAGGAAACTGTGTGCCGTCTTTGCGAACTCCGAAAAGATCCCCCGTCCCCATGGACCTCGCCCGGGGGGCATGAAAAAACGCCTCGCGAAACGCTGGATGCTGGGTGCGATTCTGCTCCGGAACCAGAATCTCCACGGATTGGCCGATCAGCTCGTCGCTGTCGTAGCCGAAAATCTCTTCAAGGTGGGAGTTGGCCAGCAGGATCGTGCCGGTCCGATCGATCATGATCAAGCCCGTCGGCGCGGCCTCGACGGCGAGGCGGACGCGTTGGTTCCGTTCCGCAAAGGATCGCGCCAATTCTTTCGTTTTGGCCTCCAGTTCGCGGGTACGCTCCTGGACGAGTTCTTCCAGATGAAAACGATGCTGCTCCAGCTCGGCATCCCGCTTCTCGATCTGCGTCAACATGGCATTGAGCCCGTCGCACAGCAATCCGAGTTCATCATTTGCCTGCTTCGGCACACGCAATGAATAGTCCGCTTGCTGGGAGACGGTTTGCGTCGCCTGGACCATTTGATAAATCGGCTGAGTGATTACCTTTTGTAATTGCCAACCGAGCAGAAGCGCAATGGCCAAAGCCACGACCAGAACGACCACGGCAACAGTCATTTGATAGTTGATTTGAGAATTCAAACGCTCCATGCTGACACGCAGGTAGATGGTGCCAATCGCCTGTTTTTCCAGGGTGATTCGACTGAAAACCTCCAGATGGTCATCCGCGCTGAACGAGGCCCCGTTGGCACGCACGACCGGTGCTGAAAACTCAGGACTTCCTTTGGCGTGATACGTTGCAAACACTTTGCCATGGACATCGTAGGTGCAAGCAAAAAGCACGGCCGGCTCCAACTCCAGCGACGAAAGAATTTCCTCGGCGCTGGATGGTAATTCCAGGCTCAGGGCAGCCGTGCTGTTGGCGGCCAGGACATCCGCCAATACCGTGTGGTGCTCGGCCATCGCGGATTTGACCCGCTTGATGTTGCTAAGGGCGGAGACTCCCGAGGAAATTACCAGGGCCAGGCTGACTAACCCCACCAGCAGCATCAGCAATTTGGCGCGGATCGATACGTCACGAAAGGATTGCATTTTGCTCTCCTTCACTTGGCATCGCGGACGAGCCTTATGATCTTCAAGAATTGGGCATTGGTAGTGAGTTTGGCCCGTTTTTCGGCGTCGCGATTCATCTCAATCCTGATCGAGTCCCCCTGAAAATAGAGGTTGGCCACGGCCCCTTTTTCGGCCAAGCCCTCCGAGTCACCGATGATCAAGAGTCGCTTGTCCGCAGTCTTCTCCAGGGCTTTGGTGAGGCGTTCCTCAGCGCCTTCGTTTCCGACTTTTATGGATGAGATGAAAAGCATATGGCATGGCTTGTAGTCGTTCATTGTAGCGAAGGGTAATACGACGATCTTCTTGTACTTCACGGTCTGCATTTCGAGCGTCGCCTTGTGTTTTCCAAAAGGGCTTGGCCCAAGGATGCCTATGTAGAAATACTTTTCGTTGTTTGCCTCCGCGTCTTTCGGCCACTCAACGAAGAGAGGAATCTTGGCAAGCAGCGCAGCCTTGACATGGTATTCTTCAAATCCCTCGCCCTGGGCTTGCATGCCAGCGCACGGGAGAACATGCGCTAGAGCCAGTGCCGAGAGGAAGCCAAGGATCCGTAGGGCGGAACGGAACATGGGGGCCTTTCAAGAAGTTTTGGTGTGCACGCGATAAGATCGAAAAGGCCCGCGAAACCATCCAATTTGGCAAGGCAGTTACCCCGGAGTTTTTCCATAAAACCAGGAAAATCCAGTGCTGCTCCTCAGCTTACGCTTGCTCCGCGGGACATGCAATGAGCAAATGAAGAAAAACATCAACCACAGCAGCCGGTAACGCCGATTGTGCCGAAGGAATGGCCAAATAGGAAGGGCCCTGCCGGCGAAGCCACTGGTTTACCACCGATAGGTCATCATCCCATACACACCGCGCGGAACCTGGATTAGAGGCAATGGCGAGACTCCCGCAGTGCCAATTTCAGTGTGTTTGCTTTGCAATAAACTCTGCCCCAAGACGGATAGTTCCAAGTTCGGCCGCGGTCGCCATGCACAGCGGAGGTCAAGGGAGAAATACGACGGCACGGCGAAGCCCGGCAGGTCATCCACATAGCGGACGAAGACATCGAATTCGACATTCTTGGTGACATCCCATGTGGATTGCAGATAGACCTGATGGCGCGGGCTTTGGCGCTCGGCCAATTCCGCCGAGGCGGGGAGACCCTCCGCGCGATGAACGTTGAGCTGCAAGAGGCTGTAGTTGCCGTACAATCGCCACGCTTCGGTCACCTTCCAGTTCGCTGCCAATTCGGCGCCATAGCCTTCGGCGTTGAGTCCGTTCTCCCGACTGAGTGGGAGCACGAAGGTTCCGGCGACGGGTCCTGGAATCGGCTTGGCGGCCGGGCGAACTGTCGCCAGATTGTCGTAGACGTTGTAGAACAGGGCCAGATCCCACGAAAAGGAAGCGCTAGCCTGTGCGCGAAACCCGACTTCGTAGGCCACCAAGTCTTCCGAGATCACATCGCGATTACCAACGGTTTTCGGAATAACCGGGGCTCCTCCCAAGGCCGGCGGAAAGCTCGGCAATTGGGCCACCGCCAGGTTTTGGTCGATCAGGTTTGGCGTGCGGACGGCTCGGGAGACAGCGGTCCAGACGGAGTGACGCTCATCCGGCGTCCACAGAAATCGACCCGTCGGCTGGTACTCGAAACCCGAGAAACCGTTCTCGAGAAACTTGCACCCGGCGGTAAAGAAAAGCCGATCTTTCACGAGGGTAAATTCATCCTGAACGAAAGCGGAGAAGTAATTCACGTTGCGGTCGACGGTGTTGAGATTAAAGTTATTGTCAAAAGTGCTGCCCTGGAAGTTGATGCCGACATTCCGATAACCGAGCCCATAGATCAGTTGCTGGCGTGCGGTCACGGGAAACTGATGCACGAAATCGATATCAAAAGTGTCGAATCGAAAGGCCGCCACGCCGTTGGTGATTCTTCGGTCGAAGTGGTCGTAATAGGCCAGCACGGTCCAATCCGAACGTTCGCCGACCTCGTGGCGCCACCGCATCAGCAGATTGCCGGCAAAGGTGCGATCGTCGCCCGTAAGGTTGGACGTGAATGGCGGCGTCAAGGTGGGCTTGATATCCGTACGGCCGTAGTCGCCGCGGAGGAAGTCTCCTTGAAAGGTGACCGTGTCCCGCCCGGAGACAAGCCAGTCAAGTCGAAAGCCGGTGTGGCCTTGGCGCCAATCATCGGGGGCAGAGCCTGCAGGTGCGAAAAAGGTGCCGCCTTGGGCCCACTTGCCCCAGACGCGGTAGTACATGTCTTCGCCTAGCTTGCCGCCATGGCGGAATCCTGTCATTGCTTGTGATTGCGTGCCTCCGCCGGCGGTCAGCAAGCTTCCCTGGGTGTCTTGTGCTCGTTTGGTGATAACATTGATGACGCCATTGACCGCGTTCTGCCCCCAAACTGTCGCACCGGCCCCACGGATTACCTCGATGCGCTCGATATCTTGCACCAATAAATCCTGCGCTTCCCAGAAGACGCCCGAAAAGATTGGGTTATAGACGGTTCGTCCGTCAATTTGTACGAGCAATTTGTCGGTAAGTCGATTGTTGAAGCCGCGCGCGCTGATGGCCCAACGGTTGGAATCAACCCGTGCCACATTCATGCCCGGCACCATACGGAATAACTCCGGAACGCTGGTGGCTCCAGAGCGACGGATCATTTCTTGGGTGATGACGAAAATCGCTGCCGGCGAATGCGCCACCGTGCTATCCTGCCGGGACACGCTGGAAACAACCTGCTGGGGCGACAGCGTCGGCGCGGACGTAGCCGGAGTTACCGGCAACTGCATGAGCTTTTCTAGATCGAGCTTGAAGGGGTCATCTTTCTTTTTCTCTTCGGGCTGATCCTTGCCGGGTCCGGGCTGCGGGGCTGACACGACGTTCGGCGAGGCCGGCGGAAGCAGCACTGCCTTCTGTGCGGCGGCGGGATGGGCCTGGACCAGGAAGGAGAGGACGCAGATGAGTGCGCCGATGAGTCCCCATCGGACGTGCTTGGTTGCAGACACGGGCGAGCCCTCCGTTGCTTGCCAATACGAGGCAGTCGAACTTCCTTGCGCCAATCGCTTAGGGAGCCTATCGTCATTCCATTTTGATACATTTCGAAAAAAAACCAACAGATTACGTAAGAGAATCCAAAGCGTACCCAATGTGTCGAATAGAGAAGATTGGACGTCCGGCCTTCGCAGCACTGGCGCCCGTAGAGCGACCTCAAACCCCGCCATTCGCCTTGACCAACGACGAGCGATCGTTATCGGCCGTTGGGCGGCAGCACCACGACTGAAAACCAGAAGTTGTCAATTGCTTGCACAATAGCGGCAAAATCGCTGAAATCCACCGGTTTTGTGATGTAGCCGTTCGCGTGATGTTTGTAGGACTTCATGATGTCTTCATCTGCCTTGGAGGTGGTCAACACGATGACGGGAATGATGCATAAGGCCTCATCGGACTTGATCTCCGATAGAACCTCGCGGCCGTCCTTTTTAGGCAAGTTCAAGTCGAGCAAGATAAGGTCGGGCCGGGGGGCATCGGCATACCTTCCTTCGCGGCGCAGGAACGCAATCGCCTCCACGCCATCCATGACCACGGAAAGGTTATTGTTCACCTTCGCCGCGGACAGACCTTCGCGAGTCAGCTCCACATCGCCGACGTTGTCCTCCACCAGCAAGATCTCTGCCGCACGGCTGAATGTGGTCCTGTGCATCGTAAATTCTCCTTGGAATCCGTTTGGCCTGGAGCGTCGCAGGGCAATGTCATCAATCGGGCAATTCTTGATAGATTCTTGCAAACTCGTCCGCGTGCTGGTGGAACAGGTTGAGCAGGTGGGGATCGAATCGGCCAGGCATTCCGCTGGTTATGAGCTCGACGGCCAGCCCGTGAGCCAAAGGGGGTCGCTGCGGGCGGCGCGAGCGCAGCGCATCGTAAACGTCTGCCACCGTTACCAGACGGGCGGCAAGCGGGATATTGGCGCCGGCCAGCCGATCGGGATACCCTCCCCCGTCGAATGCCTCATGGTGATGCCGAGTGATGTCGATGGCCATCTGCAAGAAACCGAGCGCTGAGCGGTGCCGACGGGCGATCCCTTGCAAGATGTTGGCCCCGATGGTCGTGTGCGTCTGCAGGATCAGGCGTTCTTCCTGGTCGAGTCGGCCGGCCTTCTGCATGATGTGGTCCGGCAGCGCGACCTGCCCGATATCGTGCAGAGGGGCGCACACCTCCAGCATATCCACGAAGGCCGCATCGATCTGCCCAGCGAACGCGGGAAGTCGGGCGGCTTCCTCGGCAAGCAACCGCGCACTGCGCTGCACCCGCAGCAAGTGGGCAGTCCCATGATGCGTGCGTAGTTCGCCCAGTTCCGCCAGTGCCAGGATCAGCCCATTGCGGGCATGGACGAGGTCGCCAGCGCTGGCGCTCAGGTTCCGCTCCAATTCCGCATTGAGTGCCAGCAGTTTGCGATTCAAGAGGTGCGAGCGATCCTGAGCCTCCTTGTGCGCCAGGGCTGCCTTCACTCGTGCGACCAGCTGGGTCACGCTGGCCGATTTCGGCAAGTAGTCGTCAGCCCCCGCCGCCAAATAGATTGCCATCTCATCCGCACCAACCTCGCCCGAGAGCATAATGATTTTCAAGTTCGGGCAGGGTGGATCGGCTCGAAGTTGCCGCAAGACGTCCACTCCACTCATCGTCGGCAGGTGGATATCGAGAAGTACCAAGTCCGGGCAACTGCCGCGGACGGCATTCAAGGCGCTCGGTCCGTCGCTGGCCTCCACGCAGACCATTTCCTCCATTTCCAAAATCTCCCGTGACAACGCGCGGCCCGGGGCCTCGTCGTCCACGATCAACACCTGGCGAGCTCGTGGCAACGTATCCTCGGATGCCTGGGTCGGGAGAATTTTCTCAAACAGAGGACGGGTTGTATCGAGTATATGCGACGAGGACGCCGACTGCAAAAACGGGAGCAAGGCCTGAATGACCGACTGGGCTGTTGGATAACGATCGTCCGGGCGCAGCGCCATCATGCGATTCACGACTGCGCTCAACTCAGCAGGGATATCACCGCGTTGGCTTCGCAGCGCGGGGGCCATTTGCGTTTGCCGCTGGGTCAAATCCTGAATGATGCTCCCCGACGGAGGAAACGGCGGCTTACCAGCCAGGCACCAGTACAATGTGGCGCCGAGGGAGAAAAGATCCGTGCGCAAATCGACGTTGGGCGAGGCGCCCGCCTGTTCGGGGCTGAGATAATCGATGGTGCCCAGCACCATTCCTGGCTTGGTCAGGCGGCGATCCTGGAAAGCCCGGGCCAAGCCGAAGTCGGTCAACTTGGCTTGCCCCTCCGGCGAGACCATGATATTCGACGGCTTGATGTCGCGGTGCAGCAATTCATGCTTGTGTGCCTCGGCCAACCCGCTGGCAACCTGACAGATCAGTTCGCTGGCTTTGGCCGGCGAAAGTGGGCCGCGCTCCTGCACAAGGTTCTCCAGGTTCATTCCCGGCACGAACTCCATCACAAGATAATACCAGTTGGGATTTTCCGATTCCGTGGGAAGCGTTTTGCCCGCATCGAGAGCCGCGACAACGTTGGGATGATGCAAGGCCGCCACGTGACGGATCTCGGCGAGGAAACGCGGCAAGGTTTGAAGGTCTTCGTAGGGATTGGGCAAAATCTTGATAGCGACGAAATGGCGCATGAGCAGATGCTCCGCCTTGAGGACCACCCCCATGCCGCCTGTGCCCAGCTTTTCGAGGATTCGATAGTTGCCCAGAATCAGCCCGCCCCACTGCCCGGATTGAATATGCTCAGCCTGATAGGGCGTCAGCAGGTTGTGCGACACCAGGAGTTGCAGAAGCTGGGTGTGCTGCTTTTGTTGTTTGAAGGTTTCGGCAATCTCGGCGGGTAATGCTTCCCACTCCTCGGCCAGGATCAGCGACCGACGCAACAATTCATCGACGAGCATCTGAGTCGACGTCAATACGCGAGTTGTCGTTCGTTCTTCGGTTTCCCGCGTAGTATCCTTGGACCCCTGGAGCGAACCAGACGCAAACTCGGGTGTTTGGGATGGCAACATACGGATCGCCTCCTCGCTCATCAGCGGTCGATATTTCAGGCGCTTTCCATGCGGATCGAATCAGGAATCGGGTCCGACTCCTGGCCTGCCGAAGCTGCTTGTCTCAGAGTTGAACCTGGGGTACCGGCGTGAGAGGCCGCCGCTGCTTCTATTTTACAGTGAGGTGAGCGGGCAATGCCAGTAAAAACGTGAGTATCTTTTTGACACGCCACGGGACCAAGTCCCTTAGCGATCGATTTCCCCCATCACAATATCGATGCTGCCGATGATTGCCGGGATGTCTGCGATCAGGCAGCCTTCGCAAATCTTGCCTGCCAGACTAAGGTTTGCCATGCTGGAGGAGCGAGCGCGGACACGCAGCGGCACCTGCCCCTTCGCCGGGCCGCTGACAACATAGAAGCCCATTTGTCCGCGCGGGCATTCCGATTCGCTATACGCCTCGCCGGCGGGGAGATGTTTCGGCAATTCAATTCGATGCGAGCCCGCGGCGGTCTTGTACTTCTGAATCCCCTGGCGCAGGATCTTGATGCTCTCGACCACTTCCAGCATCCGCACCATGTAACGATGCCAGCAATCGCCGATCTTTGACTCCGGCGGCGCCATATCGAACGGCGGCAGGACTGCTTGAAAGTCGTATTTATCGTAGTCGCAATACGGCTCGACCTTGCGCAAATCCCACTCCGGGTCTCCCTTGGTGCGATCAAGCGACCCACGTAACATCGGCCCGGAGCATCCGTGCGCGATGGCCAACTCCTTCGAGCACAGGCCAATGTTCGCGGTCCGCTGGACGAAGATATGGTTCGTCGTGAGCAGCGTGTGATATTCCGGTATGCGTGGCTCAAAGTAATCGAGAAACTGGGTTACATGGTCGAGCCAACCGTCGGGCAAGTCATCGTGGACGCCGCCGACGGTGATGTAGCTGTAGGTCAGGCGGGCACCGCAGACTTCTTCGAAGAGATCAAGGATCATTTCGCGTTCGCGGAAGGCATACAGGAACGGGCTAAACGTGCCGAGGTCGAGGCCATACGTCCCCATGGCGACAAGGTGGCTCGCGATTCGGTTGAGTTCGCAAACGAGAACGCGGATGACGTTCGCCTTCTCCGGAATCTTCATGCCGCACAGCTTTTCGACAGCAAGCGAGTACCCCAGGTTCATGTTCATGCCGGCGAGGTAGTCCATCCGGTCGGTGTACGGGATGTACTGAATCGGCAGGACGTTCTCGCCAATCTTCTCGGCACAGCGGTGGAGGTAACCGAGGTGCGGAACTACCTCTGAGATGATCTCGCCGTCGGTGCGCAGTACGAGCCGAAGCACGCCATGCGTCGAAGGGTGCTGCGGCCCCATGTTGACGAGCATCTCATCGGTGCGCACGTCGAACTCGACGATGGTTTGATCTTGGGGGACCAGGGATGCGGTTGCCATAGGTTAGTCGCCAAAAAAGCGAGCCAGATTCGGTGTGTGAGAGCCATGGAAAACGGTGAGGATCAAAACTTCCGCGTGATCGAAGCGATAGACGATACGTTGATCCTGGAACACAATTTCACGGACTGAGGAATCATTGTAGTCCTCGACCACTGCCCCGAGTTCGGGGAAATCACGAAGCTGAGCGACGCGTTTTCTTAAGCGGGCCACGAACGACCTGGCCGTTTTTGGCGAGCCGGCCGCCACGATCCAATTTCGCAGTCGTTAGGTCCTCTTTTGCCAGCGCCGACCACTCTAGCCTGACTTTCTTCTTCATCACACAATTGCTCAAGTTCGTCGAATAGTTCGTCGTGGTCTATCGTAGAACCCGTTTCAAGGCTCTTGAGACCCGCGTCGATTTTTTTCAGCACCCACATATGGTAGACGGCTTGGTCATATGAGATATTCTCCGGCCACCGCTCCACCATTTGCAGTATTCTTTGCTTGTTCGTCATCATCTGTCTCCTCACCGCCCCCTGATACCATGATACTCCAGCGGGAACTCATAATCCTTTCGTAGCGGATGCCCAACCCAATCGTCTGCCAACAAGATACGCCGCAAATCAGGATGCCCGGTGAACATCACCCCCGACAGGTCAAACACCTCGCGCTCGTGCCAGTCGGCGGCGGGCCAGATGGCGGCCACCGAAGGCACTTCGGGCAGTTCGCCGGGCCTGTCATCCTTCCATCGCGGCAGGAGCACCTTCACGACGAAGCGATGCTTGCGCACGATACTGCAAAGGTGATAGACCACTTCAAGGTGGGGCTCAAAGCCGGCCTTCGCGACCTTCTTCGGGTCCAGTTCGAGGTAATCGACGCCGGAGATGCAGTTGAGGCTGTCGAATTGCAGTCGTGCATCATCCCGCAAGAAGCGGCAGACTTCGACGAGATGGGCAGGCTCGACGACGATGTACGGATCGATCGCGTCAGCCTTCTTGTCTTTGATCTTTCCGGCTAATTTAGATTCCAAGGCGGCAAGGATGTCGGCGGAAGTCATAGGTGGTCCAAAACGTTTTGCCCCGTCTCGCAGAGGCGAGCGGGCGTGGTGGTTTTCTTTATTTCAATCAGCACGATGGCTCCGCCCGCCTCTGCGAGGCAGGGCTAAACTGGGATCACGCCTTCGTCGGCGCCGCCTTCTCCTTGTTCATCTTCGCCCACGCCATTTGCTTTTCCAGTGCTTTCACCGGATCGGGATCGTCCAACTCGGCTGGCAACTGCACGTAGCCGGTGCGAGCGGGAATAGGCAGATCGACGGCCTGTCCCTTCGTCAAATATCTCATGCCGCGCACCTTGTCCTGAATACGCATCAGGCCTTCGAGCAGCGCCTCCGGACGCGGCGGGCACCCGGGAATGTAGACATCGACCGGCACCACGAGATCGACGCCCTTGACGACGTTGTAGCCGTACTTGTAATACGGCCCGCCGCCGCAGGTGCAGGCGCCCATGGCAATCACGAACTTCGGGTCAGGCATCTGATTGTAAAGCCGGCGCACCCGACTCGCCATCTTCATGTTGACGGTGCCGGCGACCACCATCAAGTCCGCTTGCCGCGGCGTTGCACGGAAGGCGCCGGCGCCGAAGCGGTCCATATCGTAGCGTGGTCCGCCGACCGCCATCATCTCGATGGCGCAGCACGCCAGTCCGAACGTCATCGGCCACATGCTCGACTCGCGCGCCCAGGCGATGCCTTGTTCAATGGTGGTGACAAAGAAATTCTCTTCGAATCGGCCTTCTACCCAGCCCATGATCCGTACTCCTCTCCCAGTGGGTTTGCTACGCTTATCCCTGGGGTTGTGGTGCAATTTTCTGTTCGAGCGGTCTCTCGGCGGTCGCCGTCGGCTCGGCGTGCTGGGCGTAGGCACGCACCCAGTCGATATCGCCGCGCCGCCAGACGTAGGCAAAGCCGACCATCAGCACACCGAAGAAGATCACAATGTCCCAAAAGGCAATCTTCGCCCACGTGGATGCGTCCTTGGCTTCAATGGGGACCGCGCGGTCGACTTCCCCCTCAATGCCGTCGTGCGTTTTCTTCTCCCGGACAGCCAGTTTCAGCATCACCAGGGAATCTTTGTCGAGGCCAGAGGGAAGAATCTTTGTCGATATCGCCTGCCGGGAATCCGCGTCGAGGGCTGGATTGGCCAGCTGATTCGCGCTGCCGAATACCGTCGCCCAGGGAAAGAAAAACGCTACTTCAACATCAAAAATGACAAACAGCAAGGCCACGACATAATAGCGTAGATCGAACTGCACCCATGCACTGCCAACCGTCGGCTCGCCGCATTCGTAGATCGTCAGTTTTTCCGCGTCCGGTTTGTAGGGACGAAGGAAACTGCCCATCACCATGTGCATGAACAGAAACACTACGCCCACGGCCGTGAATACGACGAGAAAAAAGACAAGCGTGGCAACGGGGTCGTTCGGAAGCGGAATCATGGCACTCATCCTGGTGTTGTGGCAGGGGATCATTTGCCCGTGCCGCAACGGCACTGGTTAGCCGTTGACAACCTGTTGTGCGAGTTTCTGTCGGCCCGCGACCCCGGCGTCGAGGTCGTGCCAGTGTGCGATTTCGCCTTCACCGAGTCGCCAGCACAGGTAGACCTCCCGGCCGTCCCTGAGGTGGCGAAAATCAATCAGCCCGGAATGGTGGTCCTTGAGTTCCACGTTGAGCTTCTCAAGCTCGTGCTCATATTCCGTCATACGGTCCTGGCCCCGCTCGAATTCCTCGATCAGCTGCTGGACCTCTTCCTGATGGGCCGTATCGAGGCGTCCCTTGGCATTCTGCAGCCGGCTCAATCGCTCGAAGCGATCTCGCAATTCGCCGGCGAGGGTGGTGATGTCGCGCAGGATCACGCGCAGGAGGGGCAACATGGCGTTGGCCTCAGCCACGGTGTAGTATTTTTTCTGCGCCCGTTTCGGGGAGGTCGCGTTCATTGGAAGGCACCTGGGTATCTAAATATTGCCGCATTGCGCTCTCACGACGTTCTGCGGCGTGGTGTTCAGCTGGAGGTCGTCGGTGCGGGCGCAGGTGGTGGCGCAGCCGCGGGGGGCTTCGGCGGGGGCGTCGGGTCGGGAGGTTTCGTCCAGACCGGTTCAACCGTCAGCTTCGATGCCTGAATCGCTGTTGGATTTAGCGTCGCCTGGCCCCAGGCGATCTCCACGGGCAGCTTGGCGAAGTCGACGATACAGCCGTCACGCGTGTAGCAACTCTGATCATGAGTCGAGCCCATGAAAATGCAATCGACCGGGCACGGATCGACGCACAACGCGCAAAACATGCACTTGGTGTAATCGATCTTGAAGCCATTGACGCGAAAGCCCTTGCCTACTGGATTCTTTACCTTGTCGATGTAAATGCAATCGACCGGGCAAGCGCGAGCGCACTTGTCGCAGCCGATGCAGGTCGTCAGGTCAAATTTGTGGAAGCCTCGGTACCGAGGCTTTACTGGCACCGGCAACTCCGGATACTCGAAGTGCTGCGTGAAAGCCTTGCGCTTGTAAGTTTGCAGGAAATACCAGAGGGTGATCCACATCCCCTGCGCGACCGTTCGGATGGCGACCCGGATATTGCGAAGCCAAACTAGCATGCGCGGACTCGCTTAATTCATTTGCGGGAAAAAGCACCTTGCACTACCATTTATAGAGAAGGGATGAAACGTCAACAAGGGCGACGCTCGCAACGTCGCTCGCGGCTTCGGGGGTCCCACGCATGACGCAAACGCGCCGAGCACGGAGTGGCCTCCTCCTGGCATGCCTTCTCGGCGCGATGGGCGTCCTCTTCGTCACTGCGCAGGCGCACCAACGGAGCGGAGGGCAGGCCGACAAAGGGGTCCAAAACACGCCCAAGCAGGTCCTCATTCTTCGCCATGCCGAGAAGCCGATCGACGAGAACGACATCCACCTGACCAGCCGCGGCGCTGCGCGGGCGGCGGCGTTACCCGCACTTTTCATGACCTCGTCGACATTTCCAACCAAGCCGGCGCCGTTCGCAACTCCAGAGTTCCTGTTCGCAGCCAAGCCGACGAAACGCAGCAATCGCTCCGTGGAGACAGTGACTCCACTCGCCAAGGCCCTCGCCGATATGCCGATCAGTCAAAAGCAGGCGAACGATGATTTCCCCGAGGTCGTCGAGAAGCTGTTCAGCCAGGAGAAATACGTCGGCAAGACCGTGCTAATCTGCTGGCATCACGGCAATATTCCTGAAATGACGTTAGCGATCGCGGCCAAGGCCAGGAACCGAGACACGTTCAGGGATCAGATTCCCAAGCGCTGGGACGGCGCCGTCTTCGACCGCGTCTGGCGGGTGGAATTCGATGAGGTAGGGAATGCGACGTTTGCCAACTTGCCGCAAAAACTGATGTTTGGCGACTCGAAGAAGTAGCTACCAACGTCTCTATTGCCCCCGCGACGCAGTCCCGTGCCTCGACGCGGAGATCGGCGCTCCCATTGGCAACGGCCGGCCGGCGATGTCGAGGCCACGCTCGTACAGGTGATCGCGCAACTGGCGGAACAGCTCGAAACTATCCGGATACACCCAGAATGTGACGACGGTAATTCGATTATCGAGATGATCGGTAAGTTGACGGAATTCCGACTTGGCCGCGAGGGCCTGCGCCAGCGATTCGCCTCGTTCCACCCGGAGCGGTTCTACCACCCATTCACTCATGCCGTAGCGAAACCCCCGTTCCTGCGGTGTTGTGCCGACATCCAGTGCGCTCCGTTCGCGCTCGACGACAAAGCGCAGCCGATAGGCGCCGACCGACGCCGTCGTTCGCTCAACGCGCCAGGTGCTCTTCAGCTCCCCCGAAATCTCTTCGAGCGACTGCTTCACTTCTTGTAGAAACGCCGGCAGGTCAATGTAAGTCACCCGGCCCGCCCGGCATTCGAAAAACATCTCGTCGCTGTGGACGGCCCGGCTCAGAGGCGAGTGATACTTGAGTTCCTTCTTGAGCACGGGAGCGGCCTCGACTTTCTTGATTTCGTCCAGGAGCATCCTGGACCTCAGCCTGACCTGCTCAACCGACAAGCTCACCTGCTGAACCTGAACGCCGCGTTCGCCCCCCTTGCCTTCCAGTGCCCGCCGCTCCGCGTCGAGTTCCTCACGCCGACTCGCCAGGGCGGCAAGGTGTGCGTGCGTTGCTTGTGTTTTCAATTCGACCGCGCCCAGGTCCTTCAACTGCGCGAGCAAGCGGGTCTTGGCGTCGTCCAGGTCGCTTTTCGATTGCTCGAGCCGGGCGTGCAATGGATCGTCGGTGACCTTCAACCCCGGCGTCGTGGGCGGCGTCGGTTCCAGGTCGAGCATCTGCATCGACGCATGATAGGAGCGCGCACCGACCCACGTGACCAGAATGAGCCGGATGATGATTCCGACCACGTTGGTCACAAGGTCCAGGAACGAATCGAAGCTGAACTGAATCGCTTCGTTCTTCAGAGGTCTTCGGCGGCGGAACATTTCCATCTGCCGCTCGCGGCGTGGCAATCGCCTTTGCTACGCTGTCGGCGGCCTTAATCCTCCAAATTCTCACGCGTCATCGGGACGCGCAACGATTCGAGCAACGGATAGACGTGGTAATACATGCGTAACCCCTCGCGTGAGACCTGAAACCGGATCAGCGGTCGATAGGGCGGCTCGCCAGGGCGAACCGATGCCTGCCGGCGCGCGATCAAGTTGCCAATCGACTCGACGAGTGCTCGATCGGTCGCCTGGAGATTGTTCGCGGCCCACTGAAAACGCATGCTGCCCGGACTGACGGTGACGGCATCGCTTTGGCAGTCGATGGTGATGACAAATTCCTTGTTGCCTACCACGCGGCTGAGCGGTGGCTGCGAAGTTGCAGTCTTGCCCGCTTCACCGGCGCCATTGGTCGTGCTCCCTCCGGGCTTTGCACCAGCTGCCTCGGTGCGCGGAAGCACCGAGGAGTTGACGTTGATCGAGTCGCCGCTGCCGCCGCCGTTGCCGGACGAAGCCGGATCGCTCGACGACGCAATCGGCTTGAGCGATGGCTGTCCGGTAATCGGCGTAAATGCGGGGCCTCTGCTGGGAGCTCCGCCAAAGGTCCCGACTCGCGGTGGGTCGCTTGGCACGATGGGCGCGTTTCCGCCTCCGTGGCCTCCAGCAGGAGGCGTGATCGTGATTGGGCCCCCGCCGGGCAATCCTCCGCTGCCACCGGACGGAGGAGTAATCGTGATTGGCTTCCCGCCAGGCAAGCCGCCGTTGCCTGGCATTACAACGGGCCCGTCCTGGGCGCCGCCGATACTGGCACGCGGAGGCAGAACAAGCTGCGGCGTGTCCTTGGCCAGTTGACCGGCTGGACCCTTGCGTGGCTGGCTTTCGCCAGTGAAGTCGAGCACCCAGTGCTGATCGACCAGTTCGTAACCGAAGTCCAGCTGGTAGCCCTTGAGGGCCGACTGGGCCTTGTAATAATTTGCGATACCATCGGGGCGCACCAAAAAAAGCACATAGGGGCCGCTTGGCTCCTCGGACTTGCCCTTGGCAGTTTTCTGAATCGCCAACGGACCGTGTCGGCGTTCGACCTGGTCGCGCACCGCCGCAGCCGTCAAATCGATTCCTCGCAGTAGCTTCTTTTCAGGATGAAAGACAACGCCGTCGCCGCCGCATTCGACGTAGATCGGCTGCCGCCCGTCGCCGCGCTTGCCGCGATAGGGAACGACGGAATACGTTTCCTGATCGCGCTCGCGCAGTGCTCGCAATTGCTGAAATGCTCGCTCCAGTTGGGCCAATTCCTTGGCGGCGGCAAGCAGTTCAGCCTTCGACGCAGTCTCTTTTTTCGCCGACTCTTGCAAACCCGCCTGACGGCCCGCGATCTGTGCGTGCAGTGCTGCTATTTTTGCCGACTCGTCGTCGATCTTCCGCTGCAGCTCGATATGTTTGGCCTGCACGATATTCAGTTTCTCGGCAACGGCGCTGGCTTCGCCTTGCACGCTCTTCGTTTCCTTGAACACCTGATCGTGTTTGCCGAGAAGCGATTGACGTAGCGCAGCCTTCGCCTTCTCCCATTCCGCCTGCCGGGCCTCCTCCTCCGCCTTGGTGCGATCCTGCCGCTTGGCGTTTAGCTCCTCGACCTGGTGCTGGGCGGCAATCTTGGCACGGCGATCCATGATGAAAAGCAGAAGCAACAGCGCTCCCATCGCGCAGAGCAGTACCGCGAGAAATGGGAATGTCGAGACTTGCAGCTTGGTGCGCGGTCGTCGCATGGCAACATGTCCGAGGCCTTCGTTCAGCGCTCAAAGGCATCACGCCGGCGCTCAACGTAAATCAGATCCATCTAGGGGTCACGCCGCTTCGTGCTTCATCGGCACTATGCGCGGCGTCGGCTGGCTTGGATTCACGCGCGTTGTCAGCAAATGGATGGCCGCCGTCAGGCTTTCGACCGCCTGCTCAAACGTCGCCGAGTTGGCGAGCAGGGCCAGGTTTTGACTGAGCGATTCTTGCAGGCGCACGAGCTGCGTCTCGCTCGTGTGGACCTTGGTGATCATCTCGACGGACAGGCCGATGGCATCGGTCAAACGCGCAATGACAGCCTGATGCTCGCGATCCGTTTCCTTCAGCGACGCCGCCACCTTGGTGAGCGCATCCAGGAAGGGTACCTGACGCTCGACCAGTTTCTTTTCCGTTTCAACCATCCGCTGGCCGAACCGCGTCAACGATGCGTCAAGTGTCTGCTGCAGCGCGGCCGCCCATTTTTCTTGCTGCCCTTGCGGGCCGGCTTGCAGCCAGCGTTCCTCTGCCTTCGCCATGCCCGCGATCTGCTTTTCGAGAAGCAATTGCAGCGCCGGCGTGAGCGTGGCGGGGTGTCCGATCTCGCTCTGCGTTCGAGCAAATCGGTGCGCCAGCTCGGCATCGACGAACTGGTCAACCCGTTCCAGCAGTCCCTGTTCGAGCTTCTCCAGGAGTGAATTGGCAAACATCGACACCAGCGTCAGCGACAGCGCGAGTGCAGTTGCGTCGAAGGCCTTGGTCAGGCCTGCGGAGATGCCTTCGGTCCCGCCCTGCTCCGGGTTGATATTCGCGATTGCGTCGGTAATGCCAAGCACCGTGCCGAGGAAACCAAGAATCGGCATCGCCCAGATCAGAAATCGCGTCAGGGCATAGCTGCCGTCAAGGGCCATCGCGTCGTTGTCCGATAGCGTGCGCAACTGATCGTCCAGTTCACTCGCCGATCCTCGGCTCGAAACGAAGTTGAGTACGTTGGCGATGCGCCGACCGAGATAGGTGTTCTTGACACTATCCCAGACCAGGTGCAGCGATTGCTGTAGCTGCGAAACCTCGCCGGCGGCCATGGGTTTGCCGTCCCACGCAGGCAGCAAAGTCTGGGTGTGGACATAGCGTTCCTTCAGCGCGCCAAGCAATTTGGCGACAAGGGCTGCCAAGCAGCAGAAAAAGAAAATAACGACTACCTGCTCGGCAAGGTGATGGACGTAGCGCTGCAGGATCTCGTTCTGCCAGGGGCCCCGTTCGATGAGGACGAGTGCACCGACGCCGGCGGGGATGCCGACGAGGAACGTGAACCAGGTGGCGAACGAACCTCGCCCCGTCTCCAAACTCGCGCGCGCGGATTTTGCCATGACCGTGCCTCCATGCAATGGGTGATATTCGTATCATCGACCAGCGACGGGGCAATCCATGACGGTTTTGCTGAAGGCGCCGAACGATTACGCACCGATGCGCGAAGTTGCATAGAATAGCGAAACCTGCTCCGCGTTTGGCGCCAGCTTGGCGCCGCGCGAATGCAAAACGTAAACCTCGATGGGCATCCCGGCGATGAACACCGCACGCGCTCAACTGCTGCAAACCTTCAAGTCCCGCGCCTTCTCCTTCGGCGACTTCACCCTCGCCTCGGGCAAGAAGAGCACCTATTACGTCAACAGCAAGAAGGCGATCTTCAACGGCGAAGTCGTCAACCTTCTCAGCGAAGTCCTCTGGGACATGACAAAGGACCTGAACATTGACGCCGCGGGCGGGCTCGAAGTCGGCGCCATTCCCATGGCGGCCGTCATGGCCCAGCGCTACGCGATGCACGGCAAGCCGCTCGAAGGCTTCTTCGTTCGCAAGCAAGCGAAGGAGCATGGCGCCAAGGAACGGGTCGAAGGAGTCCTGAAACCGGGCATGCGCGTCGCGGTACTTGATGACGTGTTGACAACGGGCGGCTCGGTGGTGCAAGCGATTCAGGAGATCGAAAAGGTCGGCGCCATCGTGGTGGCGGTCGTGTGCATCGTTGATCGCCTCGAAGGTGCGCGCGAAGCACTGATGAAGTATCCGTTTCTGCCGATCTTCACGATCCGCGACTTCGGCGTGGAACCGCCTCCGAACTAACTCGTTGACCGGCTGCGGAAGCTGGTACGCTCGGCGGTTTAGCGCACGGGAGTGCGCGAAACCGCCAAGCGCATCTCTTGGAAACCGTTCAACATTCCGTTGCGGGTGCAAACAATGTCCCTCGCCAACCGCACGATTGCGATCGCTGAAGGCCGGCAGCTCGAAGAACTCGTGCAAATGCTGGAAAAAGAAGGCGCGACGGCTCTGCGCTGCCCGCTGTTCAGCATCCTCGATGCACCGGATGACACGCCGGTGCTCGCCTGGCTTGATCGACTTCAAGCCGGCGCGTTCGACTGGGTAATCTTGCTCACCGGCGAGGGGCTGCGGCGCCTGCTAGGATGTGCCGATCGACATGGCCGGCGCCAGGCTCTCATCGACGCCCTCAAAAGAACCAAAACCATCACTCGCGGCCCCAAGCCGGCGCGAGCCCTCAAGGAAATCAACCTGGCGCCTACACTGATCGCGCAGGCGCCGACGACCGACGGAGTGATCGCGTCGCTCGGGGCCGTGAGCCTGCAAGACCTGACCGTTGGCGTGCAGCTGTATAACGAAAGCAATCCGCCGCTGGAGCAGTTTTTGCGCGAGGCGGGGGCGGTCTGCGTCACCGTGCAGCCATATATCTATGCCCCTGCCGCCGATGCCGACCGGATCCTGGCGATGTTGCAACAGATGTCGGCGGGCAACGTTGATGCGATTGTCTTTACGAGTTCGCCCCAGATCGATCGGCTCTTCGAGGTTGCCGAGGAACGCCTGCAGGCGGAGTTGCTCAGGCAGGCATTCGCGAGGACGCTGGTCGCTGCCGTCGGCCCGCTCGTTGCTGAGAATTTGCACAAACGGGGCGTGCCTGTGCAAGTCTGCCCTGAGCAGGGATTCGTGATGAAGAATCTGGTGCAACAGTTGAAGCGTGTTTTGGGCGAAGCCCAGAGCTGAGCGTGGGAGCGACAATGTTTACTCGGGTCGAACCACAAGATGCGGGTCCGACTGCGCTGGGCATCCTGGTCCCGCATGGGGCCAGAACGCTCGTGATCGTAAGGCCACGCTCGCTGGATTTCGATCTCCTGCCTGCATACTGGGACGGCGACGAACGGCACGCTCCCGCATTCTCCGGCTTCTCGCGTGAGGAAGCGGCGGGAGTGGCCAGGCGATTCATCTCGGCGCTGGAGTCAGCGGTTGCCGCCGGTGTCAATCCGGTGCAAACGTTTGGCTCAGGTGCGAACGATTGCTTGCAGGTTTGGCTGCGCACCGAAGAGTTGGTCTGGATAGTGTGCCGACGCACGCCCGGCCAGGCCTATCGGCCAATGATCTACGCGTCGCAACCAGACGCCCGCAAGGCCGCAGAACAACTCAGCTGCTTCATCTGGCCGGCGTCGGACACCCGGCAGGAATATTACTTTAACACGCAACAGTTTTCGTGAGGTCGCCTGCCCTGCCAGCGTGAGTGTCGGACAGACATCTCGGCTGTGCCGCCAGAAGCTGTCAACGTTCGGTCGAAAAACTTGAACGATAGGTTTCGTTGGTTCCAATGCTTTCGTTGGTTTCACTGCTTTCAATGGATTCATTGGTTTCGTTTCGGAGGGGGTGTCGCTGAATGAAATGAACGAAACGGCACTCCGCGCGCAGGTAGCACAGCGAATGCTTACACCGCGGGAGCAAGGAAATCCTCGATTTTCCCTGTTGCAAAACGCCTGACAATGCGGACATAATAGTAGGCAAGGTGTTCACTCCCGTTTCCTCCTGATTGGAGGTCCGTCATGGCTGGCCCCGTTCTCTGCGTTTCGTGTGCCCAGTTACCCTTGAAGGGACGCTCCGCGGCTTTCAAGACCATGAAGTGTGCCGACTGCAAGAATGAGTTCGGCGTCACCTCGTACGGCGTGGCCTTTCGCATCGAGGCGGCCAAACATCGAATGCTCCTCTCGCCGAGCTTCCTCATCGGCGCAACCCTCGGGGCAGGGCTTTTCACTTTTGCTCTCGTACTGGCCGGGCTCGGCTTCTGGTCGCGTGATCAAATGGTCCGCCCCGCCCGGGCGCCCGACCTCTCCGCCACGGAGCAGCTGGCCCGCGTCCGTGAAGTCGCCGTTGATAAAACATTCGAGCCCAACATCAAGCCAACCGTCGCCAAGCAACAGATCCAGGGGCTCATTGCACGCATCCGCGACGACAACAAGCACCAGCAGGACGCTTTCGTGCTCACCAGGATGAAGGAGCGTCCCGAACTGCGCGGTTTGCCCTTCGTGATGGGGGATGCGTGCCGACTCAACATGGGAAGAGCGCAATCATTCCAAAACTCGGTCGAGGCGGTCCGCACTGGCCTCGAGCGCGACATGCGCAGCGCCAGCGATGTGCCGCACCGCGAACAACACAACCCGTTCTGGAACACTTACCTGGCCAGTACCGCCAACCAGGGCATCGACACCGATCACGGTGTTGCCGCGTTGGCCCAGGTCCTCGGACCTGAGGGGAAGACGATGCGTTTCAGCCTGGTGGAAAGGCTAAAGCTCTCGAACCGCCCGGAGGCAACCCGCACCATCGCACGAGCAGCGGTGTTCGATTCATCGGGCGATGTCCGCCTGGCCGCGACCAAGGCTCTCAAGGAACGCAACAAGAATGAAGACGTGGCAATCATCAACGAAATTCTGATGCACGGCATCCGCTACCCGTTGCCGGTGATTGCCGGCCGGGCACGCGATGCGATGCTGGCGCTGGATCGCAAGGAGTTGTTGCCTCAGCTGGTTGCGTTTCTGGGCGAACCGGCCCCGGGCGATCCGGAAGAACGCGAAGCGGCGCCGAATCAAAAGGAATGCGTCGTGCGTGAAGTCGTCAAGATCAACCACCATCGCAACTGCCTGCTGTGCCACCCCCCGAGCCAGACCGGTCAGCCGGTCGAGGTCCCGGGCGTGATTCCGATTCCAGGCAACCCATTTCCGTCATCCCCGCGCGAAGCCTACGGGGCCGCGCAATCGTCCGGCGAGCCGATGGTGCGAGCCGACACCACCTACCTGCGGCAAGACTTCTCGGTGCTGATGGCGGTGCCAAACGCGGCCCCGTGGCCCGAGATGCAGCGCTTCGACTTCCTCGTCCGGACGCGTGTGGTCGAAGGAGACGAGCTGGCATCTCTGCGCCAGGGCGTGCAAGCGAGAGCTGCCGACTTCCTGTCTGCGAATCACAAGGCTGCGGTGGAGGTTTTGCAAGAACTGACCGGTCGGCGCGATGTCGCGCCGAATCGGGCGGCCTGGCAACGGGCGCTCGCTGCGGGCGAATAACCGTTTTTGTTACCAAAGCCCAGGGATGGCCGTCCCTGGGCTTTCATTGTTGATGGCCATGAAGAAAACAGTCGCCATGGTGAAATGCCATCCTCTCATCGCTCAGCGTTGGGATGACTTCGTATCACTCTTTGGTGCAAACGGGGCCTGTGGCGGTTGCTGGTGCATGCTCTGGCGGCTAAGCCGGCGCGAGTTCGAACGCAAGAAGGGCGCCGGCAATCGCGCCGCCATGAAGGCGATCGTCGAGGGGGACCTGCCTCCCGGCATTCTCGTTTACGTCGGCCGTGAGCCTGTCGGGTGGTGTGCCATTGCGCCGCGTACCGCCTACCCGGCACTGGATCGCTCGCGCGTGCTCAAGCCCGTGGACGCCACGCCGGTCTGGTCGATCTCCTGCCTGTTTGTGCGCAAAGATAGCCGTAAGAAGGGGATCAGTGTCGCATTGCTGCGTGCCGCGATCGGCTTCGTGCGCAAACACGGTGGCCAGGTGATCGAGGGCTACCCAGTCGAAGCGAAGAAGGGGGAAATGCCCGCCGTCTTCGCCTGGACTGGCGTGGCGTCTGCCTTCCGGAAGGCGGGCTTCGTCGAATGCGCGAGACGGTCGGCGACGCGGCCGATCATGCGGTACCAGATCGAGTCCGCGTAGCGTTTGCCGATTCGTATCACTTCACCCTACCGTTCGGCGGCGCCGCAAACGCACTTGCCAGGGCTCTTGCTTGCTCCGGCGTGATCTCGCCATTCTGCAACCACAGCCGATAGTTGACGACGAGCGGCCGATCCTCGGTGATCTCACGCTCGAAGTATCCACCGAAGCGGCCATAGTCGCGTTCGCTGAAGCGTGTTTCCTTCGGGTTGCTCGGATGATTCAGATAGCAGACGCTGTAGCGTTCCTTGCCGAGGACGAAGCTCATCGCGTACCAGGGGAGATCGACCATCGACTTGTCGCCGGGCCAGTTGCGTTCTTTTCCCATCTCGCCTTTGCTGCCGTCGGGGTGAAGATAATAGGTTTGCTTTTTGGTAATGGCAGCGACATCGTTATGAGCACGAAACTGAAAGCCCGCGTGCTGCGGATCGCCGTCCACCTTGATCTTGCCGCGGGTCGTTTTGAGGCGTGAGGCGAACTCGACGAGCGTGCCCCCCTTGACCTGGTAAACCGTCAATTCGCGCTCTTCGAGGGCGAAGGGTTTGTCGCCGTCGCCATACCAGCCGAGAAGGACGCGATGCCTGCCCAAAACCGGACCGGTCTCGGCGGCCAGTGTCTTCTCATGCCCGACATGAGCCACCGGCGGTCGCTTCTTTTTGTCTTCGCTCGGCGGCGGGCAGTGCCAGGTATCCGCCTGTTTTTTCATGTCCGGGCCATAGCTACATTTGTTGAATCCGTACATGATGCCGCGGTGATGCGGAAAGAGGAGTTTCTGATCCTGGATGGCGGGATCGGCAAACCCGCCATTGGTGACCAACCGCTCGCCGGTTGGGTCGTAGAGGTGATGGAAGACCTTGTACGATCGGTCGCGGGCCTCCCTGGACGTGGCATCGTAGGGATGGTGCATGTATTGCAGGTACGGGGTCAGCGTTCCCGAACGCGTCAAAACCAACTGTTCATTTTCGCCGACCTTGCCGAGCCATCGAAAACGCGTCACCTGCGCCGGCGCTTTTTTGAAATGCACAATCAATTCCAGCACAGGCCCGTCCGGCAACACGAGATGCAGGTCACGGCGGACGAGGCCTTCTTTGGCCGGCTTGTTCGATTCCGTCGTGATGCCGGGCGCCGTTAGCTGTCCGATAGTCTTGACGACATCACGGCCGGTGATCACGTCGACGGAAACTTCGTCGAATTTCGCCCACGTACCCGGTACACTCAAGGGAATGCAGATCGGCGCATTGCGTGGAGCATTCTTTGCCGTAAGTTCGATTTTCAACGTGTTTTCCTGAGCGAGCGTGACGTTGGTCAGCGCCAGGCCCAGCACAAGGACGACCAGACAGCGATTCATGGGAGGTTCCTCGATCCGCGGAGAAGTTTGGTGATAGTGTAGTCCGCAACCCGGCGCTTGACATGCTGGTTCTGGTTCGCCGATAATGGACCGGTTCTGTCGTGTGCATAGGGAGTCCTTGCGATGAAGTGGTTCTACCTGGTCCTCGTTGCGTTGTCCGCGCCACCTTCGCTTGCGCTTGCCCAAGGGGAGGTCGCGGACGAAAAGACCATCGAACGCATCATTCAGCAAATCAACCTGGTACCGTCGCTCCATGCTCGCCATCAGGGCCAACCGAACCTCAAGGGGATGCCGAAGTACCTCGCCAAAAAGCTGGCGCCATATGCTCTCGATGATATGCAGTCCGTTGACAAGGAGCGGCGCCGCTGGCAGCTTGATCGCGACCAGTACGAGAGAGACCACCCGCTGCGGGCTGCAACCTTCGAGACCATGGTCGAGATGGAAAGCGTTCAAAAGCTGGAGTTGCGTGTGGTACTCCTGGGCGGACCGATCACGCCCAAGGTCAAGGCGACGATGCTGCAGGAACAGGCCCCGATCGGCATGGCAATCTTCAAACTGGAGCAAATCCTCGTGCAAATGCGCGACGTTGGCGAAAAGCGTCAACAAGAAAAGAGCAGAGTCTGGCTGGCGAATTACGACTTTGCCCTGGCACGGCTCGAAGCCAACCTCGTTTTCTTGTACGAGTACAACTTCACGCTCGGCACGATCCGGGCGGACAACCTGCCGCCGCTTCGGGCCGGCGACGCCGGCTGGCGCATCACGTCGCATCCCAACCTGCACATCACCGAAGCCAAGGCCAAGCAATTCGCCCAGGATCGCGCCAGGCGCCTACGCGCGTTCCGGGAAGAGCACGCCGGCACCCCCTGGGCGTTCTTCGCCGATATCGAGGCGGGCCGACTCCTCGGCATGGAGTGGACACCCGCGAAGGAGTGATTTTGTTTAGCCGCGGTTCAAAGAACCGCGCGCACCGAACGTCACGCTAAACGGATCGATTGTACGAACCATCTGAAACCGAAGGAGATTTCATGATCCACACCACCCGGCGCAAGTTCCTCGCCACCACGGCCGTCGCCTCCGCCCTGACCCTCCCCGCGTCCGCCCAGCCGATCGGCGCCAACGAGCGCATCAACATCGGCCTGATCGGCACGGGTGGCCGCTGCCGGCATCTGATGCCCGCGCTCGCGAAAGTGCCGAACACGCGCATGATGGCCCTGTGCGACGTCTACGAGCCGAACCTCGAACTCGCGCAAAAGCTGGCCGAACCCAAGGCGTACACGACGCGGGACTATCATGCACTCTTGGCCCGCAAGGATGTACACGCGGTGCTGATCGCGTCGCCCGATCATTGGCATACGCCGATGACCATCGATGCCATGGCCGCTGGCAAGGATGTCTACGTCGAGAAGCCGCTCACGCACAAGATGCGCGAAGGAGCCGAGATCACGGCCGCGCTCGCGCGCCATCGCAAGATCGTCCAGATCGGCACCCAGCAGCGCTCGATGCCGCACATCGTCCGCGCCCGCGAACTCATTCAAGCCGGCCGCATCGGCACCGTCCATAAAGTGCGAATGACCTGGAACCGCAACTCCGACCGCGTTCGCCGTGGGCCGCAGAATGTCGATCCCAAACGGCTCGACTGGAAGCGATTCCTCGGCAACGCCCCCGCGCAAGACTTCGACGATTACAAGTTCCGCAACTGGCGCTGGTTCTGGGACTTTGGCAACGGCATCCTCACCGATCTGATGGTCCATTGGCTCGACGTCGCCCACTGGGTCTGCAATGTCGATCACCCCGACAAGGCGGTCACGCTCGGCCAGTTCAACACCGCCCGCGACGTTTGGCAGACGCCCGACACTATTCAGACGCTTTTGCATTACGGCAACAACCTTCAGATGCACTTCGAGGGGACCTTCTGCAACGCCCGCGGCGGCGCTTTCATCGAATTCATGGGGACCGAAGGCAGCGTCTACATCGACCGCGGCCGGTTCGAATTGATCCCCGAACCCCGCTTCCCGAAGAATAAACCGGAGGAGCAGATCCTCGGCCAGGGCCCGCGTGGCCGTGACTTCTACACGACACCCGACGGCGAACTCGTACACTTGCAAAACTGGATCGACGCCATCCGCAACAACCGCCAGCCGAGCGCCCCGATCAGCGCCGGCGTGAGCGCCGCCGCGGCCGCCCACCTGGGCAACGAGGCGTATCGGCAGAACCGTGTCGCCGTGTGGCCGAAGTAAACCAAAAAGGAGTCCATCATGGCACGCTACAAGAACAAGATTGCAACCGATCGGGACGAAGAAAAAATCGACCGGCGCATTGCGAAATATCTGACCGCGGAAGGCTTCCGGCTGGTAGATGAGGACGAAAATACCTGGCAGAAAGGGAATGGCTGGTTGCTCTGGCCTCAGTATGTGCAGTATGAAGTGCGCTCCGGCAAGTTGTATCTGGAGGCCTGGCTCAAGTTCCCGATCTTGCCGGGGGTCTACGTCGGCGAGTTCGGCATCGACGGCATGTTCGGCTTCATCCCCAAACGCCAGCTCAAGGTCCGCGTCGAGGCGATCGAAGCGTTTGCGTAGGCGGCAGAAGGATTCGCGTGGCGGTGTGGCCGACGTGATTGAAATCCAACCCGTTCTACAGGATAATATCCCGAACGTGAGCCTGGGAGCCACAATGTCCGCTGCGCCTCGACGAAATCTCGTGTCGGTTGCAGACTATCTTGCGAGCGAATGGGATTCGCCAATCAAGCGTGAGTATGTCGGCGGTTTGATCTATTTGAGGCCGGGCGAGCGAAACTTGCACAATCGAATCGCGGGAAATGCCCTCGGAGCATTGGGACTGCCGCTGCGTGGGAACCAATTTTGGCCGTTCAACTCCGACACGAAAATCCGGATCCGCATGCCGGCGCAAACGCGGTTCTACTATCCGGACGTATCCGTCGTCTGCCGGCCTAATCCGCCGCACGATTCGTTCCAGGATGAACCCGCTGCAATCGTCGAGGTGCTGTCACGCCGCACGCGTCGCATCGATGAGGGGGAAAAGAAGGACGCCTACCTGACCATCCCGTCGCTCAACGTCTACTTGCTCGTCGAGCAGGACGCACCGTTGGTGACGGTGTTTCCGCGCAACGAGACGGGTGGTTTCGCGCGCGAGGTGTTTGACGGCCTCGACGCCGTCATCCCGCTCGCCGAGATCGAGATCGACTTGCCGCTCGCGGAGATCTATGCGGGCGTCACGTTCATTCCGGAGCCGAGCGATGAGGACGAGGGGTGAGTGATTTGCGCGTGAATGCGTTTAAGGTCCGAGCCCGAGCGCCAAGCGAGGGACACCGTTTGCCCCTCGCTTGGCGTTCGGGCTCGGAATCGATTGATCCGACCAAAGCGCCAGGAACCAGACCGCGAGAGAAGCAAACTGATGGCCAAAAAGAAGCCCAAAGCCGTGCCTCAATCCCCAGTTGCCGCCGCTCCGCCAGAGCTGCCGCCGGGCGTGAAGCTCGTGCGTACGTTGCGCGGGCACACGGGCTGGATCGGGCGCATCGCGTGGTCGCCGGATGGACGGCTGCTGGCGTCGCCATCATTAGACAAGACAATTCGGCTTTGGGATACCAAGGCGGGAGAGTGCCTCCGCACACTTACAGGGCACTCGGCCAAGGTCGTCGCCACTGCTTTTGATACTTCAGGCTGCATCCTGGCTAGCGCAAGCGACGAGCTCAGTCTGAGAATATGGGACGTTTCCTCCGGTCACCTTATCCGTCGCCTAGACGGGCATCACGGGCCCGTCACAAGCGTAGCATTCGATCCTTCGGGCCGAACTCTTGCGACCGCAAGCAGAGATCGCACCGTGAAACTATGGGACGTCGCCTCGGGCAAACTATTACACACGCTGCATGGACACGAGGGCCAGGTCAACACGGTTTGTTTTCATTCGCGGGGCGACATGCTTGCCAGCGCAAGCGGTGACAGGACGACAACACTTTGGGAACCGCGGTCGGGTCAACTGATTCGAGCCCTCGCCACACATCCTGACGCTATCAACAGCCTTTCCTTTGCACCGAAGGACCGCACACTTGCAAGCGCCTGCAGCGACAAGACAGTAAAGATATGGGATGGGTTAACAGGTCAATTGATTCGGTCCCTCGAGGGTCACACGGCATGGGTGAAGTGTGTGGCCTTTTCGCCTGATGGCCGACTGCTCGCGTCGAAGGGCAGCGACGATCGAATCAGGCTTTGGCGGAGCGACACCGGAGCGCCCATTGCGAGCCTACCGGAGCCGGCATCCCAAGAATGGCCTCCAGGACTGGCCTTTCATCCGGGAGGATCATTTCTGGCAACAGTTGGGTCCGACCCGGATACACCGGCGTACGGGAACTCGGGGGATGAAATCCGCGACCGCCTCATCCATATCTGGGAGCTGGACCTCGATGTGCTACTTCACGATTCAGCCTTTGCACCCGCCAATTACATCAGCGCGAAAGTCGTGCTCGTGGGAGATTCCGGCGTCGGCAAGACGGGGCTCGGCTGGAAGTTGGCGCATGGCGAATACAAGGAACACTCCTCGACCCATGGCCAGCAGTTCTGGCCACTCAAGCAGCTCTGCAAGACGCGGACCGATGGCGCCCAGTGCGAAGCGGTATTGTGGGACCTGGCCGGGCAGCCCGATTATCGGCTCATTCACGCCTTGTTTCTCGACGATGCCGACTTGGCCCTCATGCTCTTCGACCCGACTTGCGATGGCGATCCGCTGGCCGGCATCGAATTCTGGCTGAAGCAACTGAAGGTTGTTCCGCCTAAAGGCGGGACTCCAACGGTCCTGGTTGCCGCCCGGTCGGATCGAGGCACGGCGCGGCTGACGCAGGAAGAACTCGACGCCTTCTGCAAACAGCGTGGGCTGGCGAGTTACCTACGAACCAGTGCGAGAAATGGCGAAGGGGTCGAGGAGCTTATCCAGCGGATGCAGACGCTGATTCCGTGGGATGAGAAGCCGACCACCGTCACCACCGAGACGTTCAAGCGAGTCAAGGATTTCGTGCTCGATCTGAAGAAAGCGGGCGGCGATGCGAAGGTTATTTTGACGCCGGAGGAATTGCGCCACCGGCTCGAAGCGACGGATGCCAAGTGGAAGTTCAGCGACGCGGAGATGCTGACGGCCGTCGGCCATCTTGCCAACCACGGCTACGTGACCCGGCTCAAGACCTCGCGTGGGGAGCCTCGCATTTTGCTTGCGCCGGAGCTGCTCAACAACCTGGCGGCGTCGTTCGTCCTGGAAGGGCGAAGGCAGGAGAAGGGGCTCGGCTCGTTAGAGGAGCAACGGCTGCTGGCGGGCCAATATGCCTTTCCCGAAATCGCCAAGCTGGCCCAGGCGGAGCGGGATGTGCTCGTGGATTCGGCGGCCGTCTTGTTCCTGGAGCACAATGTCTGCTTTCGGGAAACCGATCCGTTCAACGCCCGCGCCTACCTGGTCTTTCCGGAACTCATCAACCTGAAGAAGCCGATCGTCGCCAACGAGCAGCCGGTCGAGGACGGCGTCGCCTACACCGCCGCGGGCGCGGTGGAGAATGTCTATGCGTCGCTGGTCGTGCTGCTGGGCTACACGCAGACCTTCATCCGCACCAACCAATGGGCAAACCAGGCGCGCTACGAGGTGGCCAATGGCCTGGTGTGCGGATTCCGCCTGGAAGCGGAGCGGGCCGGCGAACTGGATTTCGTCCTGTATTTCGACACCCGCGCGCCGGCCCCGATCCGGATGCTGTTCCAGAGCCTGTTCGAGAGCTTCCTGGCCCGGCGCAATCTGACGGTGCGCCGCTTCGATCCGGTCGCCTGCCCGAAGGGGCACCAGCTCAACCGCGCGGTGGTCCGCGAGCAAATGTCAGCCGGCGCTTTGTCCGCCTTCTGCAACCGTTGTGGTGCGGAGATCACGCTGCCGAAAGCCGACCAGCCGATTCAGCTCACCCAGCAAGAGGCCGTGGAGGTCGAAAGGCAACGCCGGGCGGCGGATCAGCGCTCGCGCTTCGAGCAAGTGCTGTTTCGGCTGAAGACGTATGTGACGGAGGCCAAGATTGCGGTGCCAGAGTGCTTCATCAGCTTCGCGTGCGGGAATCTTGAGCACGAGCGCTGGGTGGAGCACAGCCTGGCGACGGATTTGCTCAAGGCGGGCATCAAGGTCGTGTTGGACCGTTGGGACAATGCACAGATCAATGCCAGCATTCCGAGGTTCGTGGAGCGGGTAGCCAAGTGCGATCGCGTGATTGTTGTAGGTACGCCGCTTTACCGAACCAAATACGAAAACAAGGACCCGGCGCGAGGCACCGTCGTTGCCGCGGAAGGACACCTAATCGGTAATCGCATGCTTGGAACCGATGCGCAGAAGTTGAGCGTTTTGCCGATCTTGGTGGAAGGCACCGAGGAGACGTCCTTCCCCGCTCTTCTCCACGGCCGGGTTTACGCTGACTTCCGCCGCAGTGAAACCTACACGGAAAAAGCCCTCGATCTGCTCCTGAGCCTTTACGAAATCAAGCCTCGCGATCCCGTCGCCATCGACTTGCGGGAGTCGCTGCGTGGGATGAAATAGAATAGCCGCATCGCAATGGCACGATTTCGGCGGCAATACCACGCCTTGTCCCGCGCCCATTCACCGAGACGAACCTTGAACCATCCCCTCCATTCCGCCTGCTGCACCGCCTGTCGGCTGTGGCAGCAGGAGTGCGTGTGTGCCCACGCTCCCCACCTCAGTATCGCGACTCGGCTCTTTGTCATCATTCACTCGAAGGAGTGGCGCAAGACCACCAACACCGGGCATCTCGCTGGCCTGGCGATTCAAGGCAGCGTCCTCCGACGGCATGGATTGCTGTACCAGACGGTCAGCAGCGAAGGGATCGATGCGAGTTCGCCGTCCACGCTGGTGCTCTATCCGGGTCGCGGAGCCGAGCCGTTGACGCCGACGTCGATTGCTGCGCTCAAACGGCCGATAACGCTGCTGGTGCCGGATGGCAACTGGAACCAGACGCAACACATGATGCGGGGCGTGCCGATGCTCAGCCAGGCCCGGCCGGTCCGCCTGCCGGGGCCAACTCTCGATATCGATTGCTTGCGGCGCAATCGCCGCGTGGACCGAATGTCCACGTTCGAAGCCATTGCGCTGGCGCTTGGTGTCCTGGAAGGCGGCGAGACGGAATCGCTTCTCTTGCGGTTCTTCCATAAATTCCTGGAGAATGGGATGCACAAGTCAAGAAGAGGCGCCCGCCGGCCCCTGGCAACCTTTTCTTGACAAGGACCCGATCGCGGCGACAATAGCAACTATCCTATTCATGCAGCGCGCGAAACCGCCGAGCCAGCACCGCTGCCGGTCCCATGGCCAACGTCGGGCGTTTTTTTTTTGGGAGATTGTCATGCGCCACGCTATCCTCGTTGTGTTGCTCACCGGAACGTGCCTCACGGCCCAGCCTGCGGACGAAGCCGTCAAGAAGGAGATGAAGCTCTTTCAGGGCAAATGGGAAGCCCTCTCCGCGCAAGCTTTCGACGGCAAACCGCCCACCGATGTCGAACTTCAGTTAATGAGCCTCATCATCGAAGGCGACAAATTCACCATGAAAACAGGCAGCCTGGACGTAAAGGCGACGTTCACCGTCGATCCCACCAAGAAACCCAAGCAGATTGACGTGTACTTCGGCGAAGGGAAAGACAACGTGATGCGAGGCATCTACGAAGTCAAAGGCGACACGCGGAAGTCGTGCTTTGCCGAGCCGGGCAAGAATCGGCCAGACAAGTTTCGCAAGGAAAAGGGATTCCTGACGCTGGAATGGCGGCTCGTCAAATAGGAGCAGCGCGATGGGGGGCTGAAACGATAGCCGTTTCACCCTCCCCATGCGTCCAATAACCATGTAGAACATCGTGGAAGCGGCTTGCGGACGTTCAAGCGGCCATCACCGCCAACAGGAAAGCACACCGCCATGCCCTACCTCCTCATAGTCCTAGGTCCTGGCGACGGTAACGCGTTGCCCATCACCAAGGCGAAAACGGTGCTCGGCCGGGACAAAAGCTGCGATATTGTCCTGGAGTTGTCCGATCGAGAAAAACATCGAACCATCAGCTCGAAGCATGCGTTGATTGTGTGCGACGGCGGCCACTACTACATTTCCGACGGCGACGGCAAAGGCAAGAAGAGCCACAACGGCACGCTCTTGAACGATCAGCCTGTCCCCGTGGCCCCGGCCCGACTGCTGCTCACGGAGGGAGCCAGCATCAAGATATGCGACTTCACTCTCGCGTTCCACGAGGGCACACCACCGCCGCCATGTGCCGAGGAGAAATCGTCGTCGACCAACATGTCGCTCAAGCACGACAGCGGCAGCGTGTTCGCGCAAACGTCGGAGAAGCTCAAGCTGTTACTACAGATTGGCCACCAGCTGACGAATACGCTCGATCTCGACGCATTGCTGCCCCAAGTCGTTGATAGTTTGCTCCAGCATTTCAAGCACGCCGATCGTGCCTTCTTGATCGAGGTGGATGAGGCGTCCGGTGACCTGGTGCAACGTGTCCTCAAGAACCGTCGTCCCAAGGACGATGGGCGCGAGGGGTTCAGTACCAGCATCGTTGCGGAATGCCTGCACAAAGTACAAGGCCGCCTTGTCGACGATCCGCGTGCCGAATTTCCAGACAGTTCAAGTATCGTCGGGCTATCACTCCAGTCGGTGCTCTGTGCCCCGCTCTGGACGCACGAAGGAAAAGCCGTGGGCGTCCTGCTTCTGGATAGCCAAAGCGACAAACGGAAGTTCACCCAGGAGGACCTGAATTTTCTGATGGGCGTCGCCGGCCAGGCGTCGATCGCCTTGGCCAACGCACGCTTCCACCGCGATGCGTTGATCCGCGAGCGGGTAAACCGGGATTTGGCATTGGCCCGACAGGTGGCGCGCAGCTTCCTGCCGGCGGAGATGCCGATAATCCCGGGCTACGAGTTCTTTGCGTGTAACGAATCCGCTCTGGAGGTCGGCGGCGACTACTACGATTTCGTCCCGCTCAAGGACGGCCGGCTGGGTATCCTCGTCGGCGATGTCGCGGGCAAAGGCGTGGCAGCGGCCCTCGTGATGGCTCGCTTCAGCGCCGAGGCGAGGGCATGCTTGCGGACGGTGCCCGAACTGGCCGCGGCAGTCCGTCATCTCAACGAATTGATGCAACCGCTCTATCTCACCGATCGTTTCGTTACACTTGCCGCCATGGTACTGGACCCGCAATCGCATCAGCTAACCATTACCAGCGCCGGCCACCCGTCGCCGCTCTTGTTGCGCCGTGCCGCGGGTACGCTCGAAGATGTTGTCGGCGGCGAAGTCGTTGGCCCGCCGATTGGCGTGATGGAAGACTACGCCTACCAGGCCCTCCACGTCAAGCTGGAGCCGGGCGACAACCTTGTCCTCTTCAGCGACGGCGTCACCGAGGCCATGGACGCATCGGAACGCCCTCTTGGAACCAAAGCCTTGCGGGCCGTTTCGCAGGATGGCAGCTGGTCGCCGGACAAGCTCGGGACGAGAATCATGCGTGCCGTCAAACGGCACGCCGCCGGCAGCAGCCAGCATGATGACATCACGCTGGTGTGCATGGGGCGCTTGCGCTAAGGGACTGAATAAAACTGCGATTGCGTGTTAGTACTCCAGAGCTGGTTCTAGCATCTGAGGACTCACAAGTGGAAATCCCCTCATTAACCTAACTGATTTGAATTCAATCGGTTATGACACGGATTTTGGTGATTTCTCAACAGATGGGGGGGTAGGGGCACCGGTCGTATAGCGAAGTATGACGAGTTTTCCAGCCGCATGAAATCCTTAGACCGGGAAGGTACCCAAGCGACTGCGGGCACTGTTCTTGGTCAACCCAGCGCTGTCGTGTTAAACCAGCCAGGGGCATGAAGCCGGCATCGCAACGGACCTCGCAATGCGGGCGCTCCTCGGTTGCACTTCAAAATGTATTCCATTATTCAATCATCGAGCGACCCAGAGGCGCTGGATGAATCTGGACGAATCCCAGAGAGGAGGCCCGCGCTGTGCGTGCTGGTTCCGAGCGCGGAAACTCTGCACGGGTTGGGAAAAAATGACAGGACCGAATGGCACTGACTTTAGCAGCAAGCAGCTTCCATGATTACGCTCGCTGCCACGGCCGCCCAGAGGTTTTGGCGAACTCAACAATGGCGAGTTGCGGAATTCCCAGGGCTTCCGCATCTTAACGCGGACCACCGGATAGACACCAGGGATCGCAAAATTATGAATCCATTGGATTTACGCCAAAGTAAGTGCCATTCGTCCTGACACCTTTTCTGAACTCAAACAGCTGAAAGCGATGGAAACCTACATGAAGTACATTCGCTACGCCATCCTTCCGAGTATCAGCCTTCTGCTCTTGGCCACGCCCGTGTTTGCCCACGACGCAGATTTGGATAGTTTCGACTTGATAAACTTTGTCCTCTTCTTGGCCTTCTTCTTTGGCTTTTTCCTGCTGGCGGTCCTCCTCGTAGTCTGTCTGTTGAACATGCAGCAAGCTTTGAACCGAGTCTCGCCGCACAATCGCTTGGTGAGACCCGGCATGGTTTGGCTGGGCTTGATTGCTTGGCTAGTCTTGGTTCTATTCCCGGTCCCGGTCATCTACCTTGTTTGGGGGTTCGTGATGGCGATTCGCGTTCCCGATTCACTCAAGAATGAATTCCGTGACCGCGGACTCGGCATCGGCACCGACTATGGCAAACTGCTTGGTATCGCCCATTGCAGCTCGATTTTCCTTTGCTTCGTCCTTCTTGTCATTTTCAACGTATTTTTCACCCCCCCCACTTTCGCCCTCCTCGAATTCCCGCCGTATTTCTACCCCGACGATTTCCCGCCGTCGCAAACGCAACTTGCGTTCCTTTCAGTCATCACCACACTCTTCGTCGCTAGTGTGGTCAGTGGCATCATGTTTTGGGTCAAACTCCGTGGCTATACTAAGCAACTCGGCAGCGACGATTCCGCCCGGCTCAACGGCCTGGACGCTCTCGACGATGGTCACCGCAATGCCCAGCCCGGGACGAAATCCAAACCGTCCGAAGGGATCCAAGAAGCCGACGGACAATAGACACATGGAAACGGAGTGATGCAAGGTCGACTTTTCGGTTACCTCAACTCAAACAGATGACAGCAATGGAAACCTCATGAAGTACATTCGCTATGCCTTTCTTGCGAGCATGATTCTTCTCTTGTTGGCCACTCCCGCGTACGCGCCTCCTCCCGCCTTGAATAAGGGCGAGCAGATTTTGTTGATTACGGTGTACGTGATAGCCTTGTGTTGCATCTCGAGCCCATTCGTGCTGGCACTCCTCTCCATCGCTTCCCTCTTTTTGTTGAGCATGCAGAGAGCGCTGAACCGAGTCTCGGCGCACAATCGCTTGATGAGTCCTCGCATGGTTTGGCTCAATCTGATCCCGGGCTTCCACCTCGTCTGGCAATTCGTAACGGTGATTCGCGTTACTGGTTCGCTCAAGAATGAATTCCGTGAACGCGGCAGCGACAACGGCAGCGACTATGGCAAGCTGCTTGGCGTCGCCTATTGCAGTTCGATTTCCCTTTGCGTCTTCCTGCACGCCATGTTTTTGGCAGATCAGAGTTATGCTTCGTGGTTTCCATGGAGTTCGAAGTCCGTGATTATTGCCAACAATATCGCGTCGCATGTCGTTTGCCTGGTCAGTGGCATCTTGTTTTGGCTCAGGATTGCTGGCTACAGTAGGCAACTCGCCGAAGACGAGTCCGCCCGCCTCAGCCGCCTGAGGGCGTTCGACAAGGATGACGGTAATGCCCAGCCAGAAACGAAAGCCGAACCGTCCGAGGGCATTCAGGAAGGCGACGGCCATTAGGCCCAAGGAAACGGGGCGACCCTAGACGCAGAAAAAAAACCAAACCGTCCGAGGGGATCCAGGAAGGCGACGGACATTAGCGAACGAGAGTCCACGACCGTACAGTTCACTTGGAGTTGCATCGAATGAAACACTTTCGCCATGCCTTTCTTGCGAGCATCAGCCTGCTCCTTTTGGCCACTCCCGTCCTCGCGCAGAACCTTGATGGTTTATGGATCGTTGTCGCGCCATTCTTTTGCTGCATCGGGGGCACACTCCTCTCCATCGTTTGTCTCTTTTTGTTGAGCATGCAGAAAGCGTTGAACCGAGTCTCGCCGCACAATCGCTTGATGAGCCCGCGCATGGTTTGGCTGAATCTGATCCCGGGCGTCAACTTCGTTTGGCAGTTCGTGACGGTGATTCGCGTTACTGGTTCGCTCAAGAATGAATTTCGTGATCGTGGACACGACAACGGCACCGGCTATGGCAAGCGGTTTGGCATCGCCTACTGCATCTCGGCATCGCTTCACGTCGTAATAGGGCTGCTCGACACCGCGACGGGCTTCGTCCAGAGTGTGAGTGTGCAAGGACGACCTGATCAAGCACCTGGAGTTGCGCTTGTGGCGATCCGGGTCTTCGCGCTAATATTATTGATCGTTATTCCGGTCAGCGGTGTCCTGTTCTGGGTCAAGATTGCCTGGTATAGTAGGCAACTCGCCTACGACAAGGCCACCCGACTCAGCCGCCTGAGGGCGTTCGACAAGGATGACGGTAATGCCGAACCAGGAGCGAAAGCCAAACCGTCCGAGGGGATCCAGGAAGGCGACGGCTTTTAGGCACATCGAAACGGAGTGACGCACGAGCGACGTGCCGCCTACCTCCACTCAAGCCAAAACAAGCAATGGAAGCCTCATGAAACACATTCGCCAAGCCCTTCTTGCGTGTATCACGCTTCTCCTATTGGCCATTCCCGGGTTTGCCCAAAACATCAAACTCAAGCCACATGAGGCCGCAGTTCTTGCGGGGTCGGGCTTGGTATTGATCTGCTGCGGCTGGGCCATTTTTCTGATGCTGCTCCTCACTATCGTTAGCGGCGTTGTCTGTTTCTTGTTGACCATGCAGAAAACGCTGAGCCGAATCTCGCCTCATAATCGCTTGATGGCGCCCAGCATGGTTTGGCTCAACATGATCCCCGGCTTCCACCTGGTTTGGCAGTTCGTGATTGCGATGCGTGTTCCCGGTTCGCTTAAGAATGAATTTCGTGATCGTGGACGCGACAACGGCACCGGCTATGGCAAGCTGCTCGGCCTCGCCTATTGCTTCTCAACTTCACTTGGCGTCGTCCTTTACGTCCTGCTCGTGGCGATTCTGCAAATGACTGATGGACGTCCCTCGCAGGGGCATTCGACTACGGTGATCGGTGTCAGCGGCATTACATTCCAGGTCATTGCTCTGGTCACTGGCATCCTGTTTTGGGTCAAGATCGCCGGCTACAGCAAGCAACTCGCCAGCGACGAGTTTGCCCGGCCCAATCGCCGGGATGCCCTCGATGAAGATGATGCCCCTATGGGCTGGCGCAGAAAAAAAACCAAGCGGTCCGAGGGCATTCAGGACGGCGACGACTTTTAGCCCCATCCGCGCGTGCGGTTTTCTCAAGCCCCACCCCACAGGCTGCGACATGGAAAAGATTGCCCGCAAAACGATCGAACGCAGGCGCGGGCGTGTGCGGAACGTGAAAACTCATTGTTCGTTCAGCCGTACGGCTACCGTTTTCGAATGTCGACGAGGAATGGAATCAATGCTCCGTCGGCTTTTCCACCGCCGTTTTGAATCCTGTTTCTGAAGGGGCCGCGGCAGTCCGGTCGTCGTCACGGGCGAGCAGTTCTGCCAGCTTGAGTTTCAGCCGCGCAATCTCGGCGTTGAGATGAGGGAAAAGGTGTCAGGACCCTTTAAAAAAGGGTCCTGACACCTTTGTCCTTTTTTGCTACTTGATTGGCGGGTAGAGGGCGTAGCCGGGGACGGTGGTGGGGATGCGGTAGACGGTCTTGCCGGCGGTGACGTAGAGCGTCTTGCGGTCGGGGCCGCCGAAGGCGCAGTTGGTGATCAGGTTTTCCGGGATCGGAATGAAGCCGAGCAGCTTGCCGGCGGGGGAGAGGACGTAGACGCCGGGGGGATTGTCGAGCGTCTCGCCGGGGCCGCGTTTGACGGAGATGCCGGCGGTGACCCAGAGGTTGCCTTGCATGTCGAGCTTCATGCCGTCGCCGCCGCGGCCTTTGCCGAAATCGTAGACCAGGCGCTGCTTGTCCAGGGAGCCGTCGTGGGCGACGTCGAAGGCCCAGACCTTGCGATTGCCGCCGGGCTTGGGATGGCTGTCGATGACATAGAGCGTCTTGTCGTCGGGGCTGACGGCGATGCCGTTGGGGCGCTGGACTTGCTTTTGGGTGAGGACGCGGTTGACGGCCCAGCCCCCCTTGACTTGCGGGTTCGGGTCGAGACGGTAGACGCCGTCCACGTCCATTTCGAGGTGGGTGCGATCGGGGCCGTAGTAGGGATCGGTGAACCAGACGCGTCCTTTGGTATCGACGCAGACGTCGTTGGGGGCGTTGTAGCGTTTGCCTTCGAATTTATCGGTGAGGATGGCAACGCTGCCGGTTTTCAGATCGGTGCGGACGATGCGTCGTCGGCCGGGCCCTTGTTCGCCGCCTTCGCAGGAGATGAGGCGACCCTGGGCGTCGAAGCAGTTGCCATTGGTGCGTCCGCTGTCGGGACGGAAGACGGTGATCTTGCCCTTGGGGTCCATTTTGAGGATGCGATTGCCTGCGATATCGGAGAAGAAGACGTTGCCGGCAGCATCGACGGCGGGTCCTTCGAGAAAGGCGACAACGCCCGCCGCCTCGGCGACGGTATTGGGGGCGACCAGGCCGTCGGGGAGCGGCAGCGCTTTGGGGCTGTCGCCGCCGGAGCGGACGAGACTCACGCAGGCTAAGAACGCGAACAGGTACAACATGCGGCGCAACATGGGATGCCTCCAGCGGTGGATGATTCGATTCAAGGCATCATAACGCTCGCCGCGAGGTTTTCCCATAAAATGAATGGAAAACCGCGCTCATTTTGCCGCTTGCGGTTTGGCGTCTGCGTTTCGTCCCATGAACGCAGGGCCGGAAGAGGAAATCTGAGAGGATCCCGCCATTGCGAATTCGCGACCTATACGATCGGCCGGTGCCGACGATTTCGTTTGAGTTTTTTCCACCGAAGAACGACGCCGCGGAGGCGTCGCTTTTCGCCGAGACGGTGCCAGGTCTGAAGGCGTTGAACCCCGCGTTCATCAGCGTGACTTACGGCGCCGGCGGCAGCACGCGCGGCACCACGACTCGCGTCGTCCAGCGTCTGCGCGATCAGTGCGGTATCGAATCGATGCCGCACCTGACGTGTGTCGGCTCGACCCAGGAAATGCTCGGCAACTTCCTTGACGAGATCCTCAAGCTCGGCTTCGAGAATGTCCTCGCGCTGCGCGGCGATCCGCCCAAGGACCAGGCGACGTTTCAGGCGGTCGAGGGGGGATTCTCTTACGCAACCGATCTGATTCGCTTCACGCGGAGCCGATCGAATATCTGCATCGGTGCAGCCTGCTATCCGGAAGGCCATGTCGAGACGCGGTTCAAGCATCAGGACTGGGACATCGCGGCCCAGAAGGTGGAGGCGGGGGCCGAGTTTCTCATCACGCAGCTCTTCTACGACTGGAGCGATTTTCTGGACATGGAGGACTACCTGCGCAACAAGCGTCAGGTGAAGGTGCCGATCGTGCCGGGGATTTTGCCGTTTTTGAACGCGGCCCAGATCAAGCGATTCACGAGCCTGTGCGGTTCGAAGCTGCCAAGTCCGATCCGGGCGAGGATTGAGAAGTACGCAAGCGACGATGAGTCGGTGCGGCAGCTTGGCGTCGAGGCATGCACGGAGATCTGTGCGAAGCTGATGAACCGCGTGGCGGGATTTCACTTCTACTGCCTGAATCGGGTGCAGAGCAGCGCGGAGGTGCTGCGCAACCTGGGGCTGGCGACATGAAACGCGGGGCCATTCGCGCTAATTGCCAGTTTGAGGTTGGGTAATTCGTGCATTTCCGCAAACCGGTGCGCGCCCCCGGAGTGAGGTATTCCAGATCCCACGGATTCGGAGAACCTCATCCCTGTACTCAAACCGTGCCTCGGATGGCAACCGAGCAGGAACGCATGCGGATTACCGCGGAGAAGGATTCTGGACAACTTGTTGTTCGGTTCGGATTGCTGGCGTTTGAAATACCATTCTTGCGAATCAACTCAGCGGAAAGCCCACTGAAGCTAGTCAGAATGCGGGAGTTGGTTTCCAAAAACACCGGTCGGCTCGCAGGATCATTGGCCATTTTTGGATGAGACCAAGGCGAGGTTTTGCTCCTTGGGTACCATGAATTCGTGAGTCAGGTGGCAGGTGAAAAAAAAAAGCCTCGCGATCTTTCGATCGCGAGGCGCAGGCATGGGTTTCGGTGACGCGACTATTCCGCATCCAGTTTCGCGAGCCAATTCTCGTACTCGCGGACCTGGCTTTGCATCGTCGTGTTCAACTCGCGCACGTTTTTCTGGAATGCCTCGATCTGCTTGTCCTGGGCGACAAACTTCTCGAGGAACGTCTTGTAGTGCTCCGAGTTCATCGGGATGATCTTGAGATTCTCACGCACGCGATTGTGATCGGTCGTCACAATCGTGAGCTGCTTCTCGACGTCCGCGATCTGCTTCTGCGTTTCCACAACCTTGGCCTGCATGGCCAGGGCTTTCGTGAAGGCTGCCTTTACGTCGGCGCTGGTGATCGGGTTATTCACGTAGGCACGAATCGCGGTCTCGGAAAGGCTCTTGAGCAACACGCCGCCTTCGGTGTGGGTGCGCTCCTCGCGGACCGACTTGGTCGCGGACTTGCTCTTCTCGATCGATAGCTTGAAGCGGAAGACCTCGGGGCCGGCTTGCGGGTCCCCCTTCTCGTCGAGGCGCGTCCAGGTAGGCCGAACCACGTGATCCACGGTAAAGGTGCGATCCATGTCCGACAGGTTCTGGATGTAATACGCCTTGAGCTCACGCTGCTTGTGCGTCGGTACGACGAAGCCCTTGTTGATGCGCAGGCCGACCAGCTTGTGGTACTCGGTGGCCGTTTCGACCTTCACGTTGATACCGTTGGCGACCGCGTAGGTCGGCTGGCTGGGGTAGTTGTCCACCTTCGGCATATCCTCGACGACCTCATAGGTGATCGTCTTGCCGGCGGGCGCGGAGACCATGAAGCGATAGAGATCGCGTGTCTGTTCAGCAGGTTTCTTCGGTTCGAACAGCTTCCAGTCGGGTTTGATCGGATGTTCGAGGATCATGGTGCGATCGTGAGTCGAGCGGTTCTTGATGGTGTAAGTCTTGGTCTGACGCACGTAGTAGCGAGCGCTGAGCTGATCGGAGCCGATGCGGAAGATGAGATCGGGGCTCGGCGCCTGCTTGATCTCGGTCTTGACCTCCGTCCCCTGATCGAGGGCGTAGCTGAGCAATCGCTCTTCATTGGGCTGCACATCGAGGATGCGGGTATCGCCGCCGAAAATGCCGCCGTCGTAGACGGTGATCGGGCCTTGCGTGAGCGGCTGCTTGGAGGTGTTCTTGAGCTTGAGGCCCAGGAGAGGGAACTTGCCGTGGGTCGCCTCGTTGTAGATGCTGACCTTCTGCCCTTCGATCGATTGATCGAGGATGGGAAGCATGGCCGACTTCTGGCGTGGCAACGTCACCTTCTGGTCGATGGCGTACTGGAAGTACTCGCCGACGTCGGCCGCGGTGGCGACCGACTGGATACCTTCCTTGAAGTTGAAGCCAGCGACGGCGCTGCCGATCTTCTTGGCTTCAGTCTTGACGGCCAGTTGATCCTGGCGGCGGCGCTGGAGCTCGTCGTAGGAAAGCTTGTTGTTCTTCTCGGCGCGGTCCGACAATTCGCGGGCGAGCTGGGTCAGGTTTTGCTGCTGGTACTGGTTGAATGCCGCCTTACCTGCCGGCGGGGGAGCTGGCAGGCCGCCGAATCCGCCCTGGCCGGGCATCGGCGCGTTTTGCATGTCGCGCGCCATCTTGGCCGAGTCTTCCGGCGTCATGGCGCCGCCGTAGACCGGGGGACGCAACGATGCGAACATCTCCGGCTCCACGAACGGGCGCGGGATGTAGATCGGATCGTAAAGGTTCATCTTGAACGAGATCGGCTTGCCGGAGACGAGGAACATGTCGATGCCATTCCAGTCGTCGTCGGAGGTGTTCTCGACAAGGGCCCAGCCCTGGAGGAAGACCTTGCCGTTGTTGTCGATGCGGAGGCGATAGCTGGTCTTCCAGATGGGTCGCTCGACGACATAGCCGACGCGGACCTGCCGTTTGCCGTCGCCGTTGAAGCCGACGCTGACGGTCTTCTTCTGCGTATCGTGCGAGGTCGCGAGGACGCCGAGGGCACGCTGGAACTCGCTATCGAGGACCGGGTTCTGGAACTTGACGGAGACGACCTGATCCATCGGGATGGCCTGCATGCCGACGGTGGGATTGTTGAGGTTGAGCACTTCCACGTCGACGACGTCTTTGTCCTTGCCGATGGGGCGTTTCTGCATCTCCATGCCGACGATGGTGCCGATGGTCTTGACGACCGAGCCGTCCTTCTTGTCCGTGCGGGAGATTTCGACTTTTTCGCCGCGCGCCTGGTTGAGGATTTGGCCAAAAGTCGGGTTGTGGGTCAGGTCGAGTGCGAAGCTGCGCAGGATCTTGTCGATCGGATCGCTGGAATCGTAGTTGACGGTGCCGATCTGCCCTTTGGCGTCCTGAAGGACCAGGCTCTTGAGGAGATCGTTGATGTCGCCGGTGGGGAAGGAGAGCTGGATGCGGGCATTGCCGTCGATCTCGCCTTCGCGCTGAAAGTAGCCAACGCCGGAGTTGAAGAGGACAACTTGCTTGATGGGGAGCGGGTCAGCCTTGCCGTTCTTGCCTACGAGGACCGTGGTGTCGGCCTGGCCGACGCTGGTCAAGAAGGTGTACCCGAGGAGGGCCACCGCGCAAACGCCGAGGGCGGATGCGGTTAGCCAGAGCCACTTACGCTGCTTCATGACGATCTCCAGTAAAGAATTCGTGGGATGGAGTGCCGATCGCTGCATGCAAAAAGCATTTGAAACAACAGAACGGGAACCCAATCACACAGGTGATTTCGCTGAGGTAGGCACCCTATAGACGAGTCGTCCCCGCCAAGAGTTTGCCATGGGAAGGAATTCATTCTACGGCTCCGTCGATCGTTGGGTGAGGGGTCCGGCCATCGTAGACGGCACACTCCGTGTGCGGAATCCGGCACACGGAGTGTGCCGTCTACACTCCCAATCCATCATTCCACACGTGACAGCGCACTACGCCGTTGCGGGGAATAGCGTACTCGAAGAAGTGGTTTGGAGGCAATGCCAGGCGAAGGGCCCGCACTTTTTAGTTGGCCTGCAATCATCAAAGTCTGGCAAGTCTCCTAGGACCCGCCCAACTTCTTGCCGAGCCCTGGCGCCGGCGCTTTCGGCTCAAAAGTTACGTCGCCTTCGAAGCGATCGACCAGGATGGTCAGGGCCGGATTCGTCAGCGCCTGAGTAACGATGGAGCCGGGTGGCGGTGTGTTGAGCTTCCAGTTGACAACGAGCTTGCCGTCCTTGACCTCGAGCGATTTCGCCTCGACGGAGTAGCCGCCGGTGCGCTGGGTGCCTCCGGAGATGACGACGATCATCTGTTTGGTCCAGTCGATTGATTCGACCTTGAGCATTCTGGCAAGGTTGGCCGTCGCCTTTTCGGCATCCACGCCCTGGAGCTTGCCAAGCTGCTCACCGCTGCGAATGACGCTGGAACCCTGGCCCACGCGCGCCGGTGTCTTGCCGTAAATCTTCATGCCAGCTCCCTTCCCTTCTTTCTTGTCGCCGGTGAGGACAACGAGCGAGCCGGCCCAGATTTCGTGATGTACTCGACCGACGACCTCGATCTCCATGGCTTTGCCAATGAGCTTGACGTTCTTACCGACATAGGGATCGAAGCGTTTTGCTTGCGCGCCGACATAGACTTCGCGGACCTTGCCGCCGTCCATTTCGAGTCGGAAGGCGTTGTAGCGGCCGATGCCGACGACGTTGTCGCCGCGGTCCGTCTTCTTGAGGATGCCCGTGAAGTTCTGCACGGGCGCCTTGAGTTCCTTGTAGAAGTCTTCCTTGGCGAACAATTCCACTTCAGGCGTGGGACCGCCCACCGCGAACACCAGCGACGCAAAAACGACGGAGAGCATATCAGGGTCCTTTCAAGAGGCGAAATGGTGAATACTTATGAGACGGTTAATGTCAGCAAACAGATTGCAGCAGGCAAGGCGGTACCCCTTGCATTTAACCAACCCCGAGCGCCAGCGAGGGGATAGCGGTGCGTCTCGCGGTGGCCAATGGTAAATGGTATCCACCTGCCATACCCTCGCAGGCGCTCGGGGTTAGTAAGGGTAGGGGTAAGGATCGGCTTGTACGGTTAATGCAGCCCGCGGTAAGATACGGACAAAGGAGTTGTTCCATGAATTCCACCATCACCGGTCGCCACTACCTTGCCGGCCAATGGCATGCTCCGGCGGGACCGACGTTCGCAAGCACCAATCCTGCCCGCCTCAGCGAAACGATCGGCGTCTTTCCACTCGGCACCAAGGCCAATGCCGATGAAGCCGTCGCTGCGGCACGAGCGGCCTTCCCGTCCTGGCGGCGCAATAGCCGGGTTCGCCGCGCGGAATTGTTCGACAACCTCGCTCAACTCGTCAAGCGCGAGACGGATAACCTCGCTCATTTGATGGCCCGCGAGTGCGGCAAGGTCGTCACCGAGTGCCGGGCTGAAGTGATCGAAGGGCTGCACATGATCCAGTACGTCTTCGGCACCGGCCGCATGCCGACGGGGGAGGTGCTGTCGAGCGAGATTCCAGAGAAGGACACGTTCATGCGTCGCAAGCCATGGGGCGTGGCGGCGGTGATCACGCCGTGGAACTTCCCGTTCGCGGTGCCGCTCTGGATGCTGGGACCGAGCCTGGTGGAAGGGAATACCGTCGTCTTCAAGCCGTCCGAGGACACGCCGGCGATCGGGCAGCGCATCGTCGAGCTGTTCGTCGAGGCGGGCTTCCCGGCAGGCGTCATCAATTTGATACACGGCGAAGGCGAAGCCGGTGAGGCGCTGGTCAAGAACTCCGATGTCAACTGCGTGCTTTTCACTGGGAGCTACGATGTTGGCAAACGCATCGCCGAAATCTCGGCCAGCATACCCAATCGCATCGTCGCCAGCGAGACCGGCAGCAAGAGCGCCGTCATCGTTGCCGAGGACGCGAAGCTCGATCTTGCGGTTACGTCGGGCATCATCAGCGCCTTCAAGACGAGCGGCCAGCGCTGCGTCTCCGCGGGGCGGATTTTGGTCCACGAAAAGCTGATCGACGCCTACGCGGACAAGCTCGTCGCTGTCGCCAAACGCCTCAAGATCGGCGACCCGCTCGATGCCAACAACTTCGCCGGACCGCTCATCAACCGGACGGCGGTCGAGAAAGTCGAGCGCTACAATTCGCTGTCGAAAGAAGAAGGGGCTGCGATCTTACTGCTAGGCGACCGCATTTCCCCCTCTCTCCCCTTCGAGGGAGAGGGGCAGGGGGTGAGGGGGGGAGCCGCGGACGCCTGCTTCCTCTCGCCGCACATCTACCGCATCCAGCATGGCCCCAAGGTCCGTTGCATCCGCGAGGAAGTCTTCGGCCCGCATCTCGCCCTGATCCCGTTCAAGGACAACGAGGACGCTGTACGCATCTACAACGACACCGACTACGGCCTGTCGCTGGCGATCATCACGGAGAGCTACCGCACCATGCGCTACTTCCGCGACGAATGCGAGTACGGCATGGGCTACGTCAACTTACCTTGCATCGGCGCCGAGGTGCATCTTCCGTTCGGCGGCGTCAAAAAGAGCGGCAACGGGCATCCGTCGGCTGCGGCCCTGATCGAAGCCGTCACCCACAAGACAGCGTGGACGGTCAATCACGCAGAGGAAGTGAAGATGGCGCAGGGATTAACAACCGACGTGAAATAGCCGCTTGCGGCGTAGCAGAAGTGCGCCGAGATTGTACGATCGACGAGTAGACGCATGAAACAGGCTAACGAAGTCCGTTCGATCCACGACCCCAACGAGACGGTGGAGCAAATCGCCGCGCCCTTCCAAGCGGTGGCAACTTCGCCTCCAGCGGGGGTCCCGCGCGTACTCGGGAAATTTGAATTGCTCGAGCAAGTCGGCTCCGGAGGTTTCGGGGCGGTCTGGAAAGCCCGCGACACCGAGCTGAACCGCACCGTCGCGATCAAGCTACTGCACGCGGGGCGCGTCGCCGACCCGTCCGACCGTGAGCGATTCTTCCGCGAGGCGCGGGCGGCGGCGCAGCTTCGGCATCCCGGAATTGCCGCCGTCTTCGAGGTCACCGAACTCGACGGCGCGCCTGCCATCGTCTCAACCTTCATCGAAGGCCTGACGCTGCGCGATCTCCATCGTGCCCGCCGGCTCACGTTTCGCGAAGCCGGCGGCGTCATCGCTCAGATTGCCGACGCGCTCGACTACGCCCACACCATGAAGCTCGTCCATCGCGACGTCAAGCCCGCCAATATCATCATCGAACTCGGCCCCGATCGCAATCCCAATACGCCGCTCGACGTAGCCGGCGGGTCGCACGCCTCCGCCGCCTCGTCGTCTCACTCGACCGCAACATCCGGTTCCGCAACGCAGGTCGGTCCTCATGCGCTTTTGCTCGATTTCGGTCTCGCCCTGCGCGATGAGATCGAATCGACTTTGACCGCCGACGGACAGATCCTCGGCACGCCCGCATACATGAGTCCGGAGCAAGCCTCAGGCGAAAGCCATCACGTCGATCGCCGCACTGACGTGTACAGCCTCGGCGTCGTGCTCTACGAGCTGCTCACGGGCGAATTGCCTTTCACCGGCTCGCGCGTGGCTCTGGTGAATCAGGTCATCAACGATGAGCCTCGCTCGCCAAGGCAAGTCAATCCTGAAATCCCGCGCGACCTCGAGACGATCTGCATGAAGGCGATGGCGAAGACGCGCGGCCATCGCTACCCGACGGCGCGCGAGCTGTCAGCCGACCTGCGCCGCTGGCTGGCGGGCATCCCGATTCTCGCCAGACAGGTCGGCGCGGTCGAGCGTACCTGGCGCTGGTGCCAGCGCAACCCGGTCGTCGCCAGCTTGCTGACTCTGACGGCGATGCTGTTGATCGCCGGCACTGCGATTTCGACGACGCTCGCCGTTGTCGCTAACAACCGCGCGGAGAAGATCGAGGCCATCAATAAAGACCTGGAACAGGCGAACAAGGAAAAGACGAAGGCCGCCGCCGACGCCCAGGAGCACGCGCGCATTGCGGAGGAGCAGGGCAAGCTTGCCCTGAAGACACTGGAGCGAGTGATCTTCGACGTGCAAACCAAACTCGCCAACGTCCCCAACGCTCAGCAAGTGCGCGGCGATCTCCTCAGGACCGCTCTTGAAGGACTGAAGGACCTCTCGGCCAAGCTACAGGCCGAGAAACGCGTGGACCGCAGTACTGCCAAGGCGACCATGGAGCTTGCCGAGGTGTTTCGGCAAATCGCCAGCGACACGGGCGCGGACTCGCGGGTGAGTGCCAATCAGTTGTATGCGCAAGCGGTGACGACGTTCGAGCAACTTCACAAGGCCGCCCCGGAGGACCCGATCGCCCAGGCCGATCTGGCGGAGGCGTGTTTGCTCTACGCGATGAACCTGAGCCGATCGGACGATCTCGGCATGAACGTCAGCCACACGATGGCGGCCGCCCAGAAAGATCGCCCGCTTTTGATCCAATCGAGGGTCATGCACAAACGGGCGATCGAGCTGCGGCGTCAGCTCCTCGCCAGGTCCGCGTCGAACCACGCGACTCAATTCGAACTCGCCCGTGCTCTGACCGATTGGGCCTATCAAGAAGTCCGCTCCGGCGACGCGAAGGAAGCCCAGAAGGCCCTCGTGGAATCGCACGGGATCCTCAAGCCGCTGATCGCCGCCAATCTTCCGGACGATGCGAAGTATCGGCTCGGGTTTGGCAAGGCCGCGTCGCAACTGGGCGACTATTACTTCGACATGGTGGACGGCGCCCATGAACAGGCAGCCCCTTATTACGAGGAATCGCTGGAGGTCGTCAAGAAGCTCGCCGCCGATCGGCCCACCGATCACGACGCCCAGATGCAGTGTGCCGACGCCTGGTCGCGGCTGGCCGACCTGTTCGCTGCTCGCGGCAAGACCGTGCAGGACAAGAGCGGCAAAGAGGCGGCGCGGCCGCACCACGAACAAGCCCTCGCTGCCTTTCGCAAGGAACTGGAGATTACCCAGGCGCTCGAAAAACTCTCGCCCAACAACATCCAGACGATGGCCGATTCAAGCATCTCGTACGATCACGTCTCCCGCGAATTGATGTGGTTGGAACGTTACGAGGAGGCCGTTCCAATCCTGACACGTGTTCTGGAGATTCGCCGAACGGTGATCGACGCGGAGCCGACGTCGCGCCGCAATCACTCGTTGTTGAACCTGCCGATCCGACGGCTCGGACTGGCCTACGAGAAGCTGAATCAACCCGCCAAGGTTATCGAGACCTACGAGAAGGGTTTGGCCCTCTGGAATGCCTACCGCGACCGAACCATGGATCGCAGCCTTGACAAGCAGATTGCCGGCGTCGAGGCCGAACTGAAGAAGTGCCGCGACAAGGTGCCGAAGAAGAAGCTAGGGAAGCCTTCAGGTGAGAGCAGCGAACCTAGGGGACGGGGCGACTTCGGATATGATGAGAATGAACATCGGAGGACGATCATGGCTACAACCAAACGCCGCTACCCGAAGGACGAGATTGTCAAACGCGGTGAAGCGATTTTCGAGAAGGAAGTTCGGCCGCACCTCAAGGGCCGCGATCCGCTGGACTTCGTCGTCATCGACATCGAGACGCATGACTACGAAGTCGACGCGGACAATTTGGCCGCATGCGACCGGTTGCGCGAACGCATTCCCGACGCTCAGATCTATGGCCGACGCGTAGGGTCACGCTTTGCTCGGCATTTCGGCGGGCGGATAGCGAAAAAAGAAATGGCGAGCCGCGGGGACGCCATTTACGAAGAGATGGTCCGACCGAACCTCAAGAAAAGGGACCGTGGCAAGTTTGCGGCCATCGACATCGAGAGCGGTGAGTACGAAATCGCTGCCGATCCGATCGAGGCGTGCGATCGCCTTGAAACGCGCGTCCCAAAGCCGCAGACCTGGCTTGTGCGAATCGGCTCGAAATATCTATTCTCCTTCGGAGGCCACGCAAACGAGGAATCGACATGATCCAAGGCACGGTTGTCGCATACCATGCTCGTAATCGGATTCGTGCCCGCGGCCAGGATGGAGAGTTCAAATCGATCGAAGCCATCGTTGACACCGGTTTTGACGGTTGGTTATCACTTCCATCCGTGTTGATCACGGCGCTCGGCCTTCGGTGGAAAACGAGAGGGCAAGGCGTTTTGGCAGACGGAACTGAAAGCGAGTTCGATGTATTCGATGGTGTGATGTTGTGGCACAGGCGACCGCGGCGAATATCGGTTGTTTCCATGTCCACGGTCCCGCTGATCGGCATGGCGTTGTTGGTAGGAAGCGAATTGAACATGAAAGTGCGACACGGTGGAGAGGTTATGATCAAGCCGTTGCGCCGCCGGCGCGCGAGATGACCACTACACGAATGGGACTCATTCTGGAGCGCAGCATGTGGCAATTCGAAGGACGCCAAATCCCGCTGATCCAAACCGCCCTTCCTGGCCCCAAGGCGCAGGCGCTGCTGGAGCGCGACAACAAGTTCATGTCGCCGTCCTACACGCGCGTTTATCCGCTCGTCTGTGCCCGCGGCTCCGGCGCGGTCATCGAGGACGTCGATGGCAACCTTTTCCTCGACTTCACCGCCGGCATCGCAGTCACCGCGACCGGGCATTGTCATCCCAGGGTCGTCGAGGCAATCCAGGATCAGGCGGGCAAACTTATCCACATGAGCGGCACCGACTTCTACTATGAGCCGCAGATCAATCTCGCCCAGCGGCTTGCGGAGTTGGCGCCAGGCACACGCCCCAAACGCGTCTTCTTTACCAACAGCGGAGCCGAGGCGCTCGAAGCGGGACTGAAGCTGGCCCGCTGGCATACCCATCGCTCGCGCGCCGTCGCCTTCTTCGGCGCCTTCCATGGCCGAACCTATGGGGCGATGTCGCTATCGGGTTCCAAGCTCGTGCATCGGCGTGGCTTCTCGCCGCTGGTGCCAGACATCCATCACGTGGCTTTCCCTCGCGGCTGCCAGGGGTGTGAAAGTAGCCAGCACACTCCGTGTGCGGGCGCCGGCACACGGAGTGTGCCGGCTACAATCGAATGCGCCTGCGTCAAGCAGATCGAGGAGACGGTGTTCAAGAGGATCGCACCGCCGGAGGAGGTCGCCGCGATTTTCGTCGAGCCGATCCAGGGCGAAGGCGGGTACCACGTGCCGGCGCCGGGCTTTCTGCCCGGGTTGCGCACCCTCTGCGATAAATACGGTATCCTGCTCGTCGCGGATGAAGTGCAG
>SXGT01116759.1_pt1 | contig 72029 bp, 47 predicted proteins | sample 3176221 | NCBI WGS metagenome assembly SXGT01 (sample SAMN11356862, study PRJNA531348) | freshwater metagenome | isolation source: freshwater sample F1-120 | place: China: Fuxian Lake, Yuxi | collected 2017-12-25
ATCAGTCAAGCAAAACACCGCTCGCTTAAACACTCAACCTAACCCTCTCCCAAGGGGAGAGGGGACAAATCCTACTTATCCGCCCGCTCCTCCGCCAGCCTCTTGTAGTATTCCTCAATCAGCTTCTCGTACTTGGGGAGGAACTGCTCGCTGAGTTGAGCCTGCATCTGCTCCCGCACCTTGTCGGGAAGGTGTCCCCAGATGCGGCGGAGGACATCTTTGACGTCGGCGGTCTCGGTCCCTTCCCGCTCGCTCTTGCCGACGCGGTCGGTCGCTTCCCGCGCCTGACCGGGACGAGCTTCCCCCGTCCCAGCACCGGCCTGAGCAGAGGACTTGCCACTGCCCGGTTTGCCGTTGCCGCCGGCATTGCACTGCTTCTTGGTTTGCTCGATCATCCTGGCGAGGTCCGCCAGGATTTCTTTCTGGCCGGTTTGCGTTTCCGCGGAAGTATCCTTTCCCGCAATCCGCTCCTGGGACGACCGCATCTTCTGGCCAATGCGAATGAGCGGATTCTCGGGCGGCAAGCCGATGTCTTCGCCCCCTTCGAGGTCTTGCAGGAGTTTTTTCTCCGCGGCACCCTTCGCTGTCGGATTGGCGGGCTTGGTCTTGGGGAGGTCCTTGAGCAGGTCGTCAACCAACTCGTCTTCCAACTTGGGCTGGGAGGCTTGGGCAAAAATGGCGGCAGGCGCGAGTGATAGCCCGAGTAGCGGGAGGAGAATCACCTTGCGAATTAACAACTTCATGCTCGGCCTCTGGTTTCCGTCTGCTCGCTTAGCCGCCGCGTCCGCGCGGCGATTCCCCGCGTGGACGCGGGGGCTAAGCATTACTTCTTATTATCAGCATCCCCCGGTCTTCTGTCGCCTGGAATCGGCAAATTTCCCAAATCGTCCTCCGGCCGCTCGGCGGCGGCCTGGATCATTTCCAGTACGCGGTCCGCCAGTTGGCCCTGTTCCTGGGCCAAGGATTCGACTTCCCGGTCTTGTTCGTCGGTAAGCTTCCCCGCTTTGCGACGAGCATCTTCCAGCTCCATGGTTCGCTGGTTGATGGTCTCCTGCATGAGTTTCAGCAGTTTGAGCTCGGCCAGGTTTTGCAGCGTCGGCTGGTTTCCCTGGTTTTGGCCGCCGTTACCTTCGGGGGGATCCTGGGGTTCCGACGGCGAACTTTCGTCCGGTTTGAGTGCCGCCAATAGCTGTTCCAAGCGGGCCAGTGCTGCTGCAGCCGACTTGACGGCGGCTGATCCCGTTTCGCCTCTTTCCAGGGAATCGGCTGCCAAAAGCATGGCTCGCTGGGCGGCATCCAGGGTCAGAACAAAAGCTTTGGCGGAGGCGAGTGTCTGACCGACATTCGCGGTTTCATCCGCCAGCGCCCGCTGCTCGCCCGCTGTTTGCTTGAGACTCGCCTGCTGAGGTCGCGTGAGCTGGCCAGTTCTCTTGTCGCGGAGCCGTTCCAGCCGCCCGATTTCCGCGAGCACTCCTTTCTGCCTCACCACCAGTCCTTGAATCAGCTGCTCCATCCGCGCCAACTCTTCGCGCTGCAAGTCCTGCTGGGCCTGTTTGATTTGTTGTTGCAGCTCCTGTTTGGCCTCGTCGAGCAAGTCCTTTGCCTTTTGCGATTGCTGCTGGGCCTCGTCGGCGTTTCCCTCTTCCGCGGCAATTCCGGCCTGGCCGAGAGAGCCTCCCGCCTGTTTCCCCGCTGCCGCGGCTCGCCGCGCCCTAAGTCTTTCGAGTTTTCGCGAAAGTTCTTCGATCTCCACAGCGAGCTTTTTGAGCTCCGGTGTCAGACGTTCGAGCTTGCGCTTCTGCTCTTCGGCAGAAATCTCTTTCGCGGCGGCGCTGATCTCGTCATGCAGTTGTTGATGACGCTGGGAAAGGGCATTCAATTCGTTTGCGGTTTCGCCGAGGGACTTAACTCCCCGTGCCAATTCCTTGTCACGTCGACTCGCCAAGAGGTCAACAAGCTGCTTGAGGTTCTCGAGAATCTCCGCTTGCGTTTGTGCGGCTTGGCCCAAGCGCTGCTCGCCCAGAACACCGGCCACGCTCCGCATCTGGCCCCCAATCGCGAACCTGCGCCCCGCATCGAGCGCATCCGCCAAGGTCGCCGCCACGAGCGGATCGCTGGCCCGCAGCCTCGTCAGCAAGTCTTCCATCCGCGTCTGCAATTTGTCGAAACGACGGGCGAGCTCCAATTGTCGCTGCGCAAGTTGCCGGGCGGCAGCCCGATGGTCGGCGGCGTCGGGATTTATCGCGGCAGCCGCTTTGAGCTGCAAGGTCTCGGTATCGCGAGTCAATTTCTCTTCGTCGACTCGAATCTGGCTCACTTCCCGCGCCAGGCGGCTGAAGTTGTCCCACTGCGAAAGCTCTCCGAGCAACGACTCCAGCCGCGCGACGACAGCGTCCTGCTCCTTGCCGGCCGCACCGAGCGAGCGGAACGTATCGGCGGCATTATCTTCGCATTTCTTCTCGTTTCCAGTGCTTTCCACGGCCGCCCGAGCCGACTTCACCGCCGCCGTGAGCTCCTGCGAGATCGCGGGAAGCGGCTGGCGGTTGATCTCGCGGACCTTGACGAGCAATTCATTCATGCGGCGGGCGGCGGCCTGGTCCGCCAGACGATTGCTGTCGAGCTCCGCCAAGAGGGTGACCAGTTGCGCCTCCACGCCGCTCTGCGGGTCATTCATTTGCCGCTGCACACTCCGCTGATTCAGTTCCGCCGCTTCCAATTGCGTCAATTCTTGGGGAGTGAGCTGGCCGGTTTCCTTTAGCTGAATCTCCAAAGCCGCGGTCTGCGTCCGCGCTTCGCGTTGCAACTTGAGCACCTCGGCCAGCTGCTCCAGGATGGCAGTCTGCTTTTGGGTAATACGGTTTTCCAGCTCCTCGTCGGAAATGATGGTGATCCGCCGGATCGCCGTCGTCGCTTCCTGCGGCTTGTAATCGGCAGCCGTGATGCGAACGGCCAGGACGCTTCCGACCGACAGCCCGGGAATCATCGCAAGGTCCAAGGACTTCTCGATGAGCCGAGATTCGCCGCCGCGGTCTTCCCCTTGAGCCGGCGGTCTGGCCTTGGCAGGTCCGTTGTACAGCGAGACAGCCAATTCCCCCTGGTCCGTTGCATCGGGCCGCAGGTATTTGAGCTGGACCGCGCGGATGGCGAGGTCGTCCTTTACCAGACACTTGATGGGAACGAGTGCCCGAGGCGTGACGAAGGCATGATCCGTGGGCGTATCCCAGGCGATCCCCGGCGGCAAATCCGGCGATACTTGTATCTCAAGGCGAAAATCCTTGCCGCTGGGAAGTTGCTCCTCGCCAACAATTTCAAACCAGTAGATGCCGGACTTTTCCGCGTGCCAGGGAGCGGCTCCTAGGGTGGGCGAGGCAAAGGAAAGACCGTCTTCCGCAACCTGCACGTCTGGCGGTTTTTCGCCGGCCGTTTCGCTACGCAGCGTGGCCGACTTGATCGGTTTATCGGTCTTGCCTTGCACGAACAGTGTCGAGCCGGCAAGTACACGCAGTAATTTTCCGCCGGTTTCCGGGCGTTGGCCGGTATAGGCGGGTGGCTGTACTTGGGCGGTGAGCTCCAAGACCTTCGGGGGTGTGAAAACTTGCAGCGGCTGCCAGCGCATCGACTGGTCGTCGCCGCCGAAGGCCCGGTACTCAAACGGCTGCGTCACATTGTCCAGCCGAAATGTCATCCGTTCGCCGAGGGGCTTCATCTCCTTGGTTTCGATTCGCGTGCGGCCGTCGATTTCCCGCCGCAATTGAATTTGCACCACGTCCGGCAGCGCGCCGTTGCGGTCCAGGACGGCGACCTCAAAATTATCTCCGGTCGCCAGCTTGTCCGGTGCGTTTTCAAACGCAAGGGCATGCCGCGCGGGCCATTCTCGCTCCTGCCAGGGAAGGACCAGCCGGGCCAAAGCGATGCGACTGGCGCTTGAGAAGAAAACTGCGATGGCCAGCAGCGAGACGCTTACGATGGCCAGAATCTGCATCACCCACCGCGGCTGACCAGCGTCCACGGCCTGCTGAAAGTCGATGTCCATCGTGAGCGACTCCGCTTCCGCTACAACCGACCGCCGCAGATCCACCGAACCGGCAAAAACGTCCTTTTCACCCTGGGCAAGAAACGCAACCGCGCTCGACAGCCGCTCCCCCAATTCGGGAAACCGCCGCTCAATCCGCAGCGCGACGTGAACCAAGGAAAGCTCGCTCCTGCGATTCGTAAGCACCAGGCGGCCGAACAACCAGCCCAGCAGGACCAGCACTGCCAGCGAAACGATGACGCGAATGCCGGCGTCGTGAACCCGCAGAACAAAATCCACCAGGCATGCGGCAAAGGTGACGAGCAAAACAGCAATCGCAAACCGGCCCCAAGCATACAGCCACGCCAGACGGCTCACCCGCCGGGCTACCTGCTGCACACGCTGTTCGAGAGGATGGGGCATGAATAGTTTCCGCCGGTGACTGGATTATAGCAGTCCGCACCGTTTCCTCAGCATCCATTCCGTTCCTAGCAGCACGACGAACAGCCCGGCGAGCAGCGGGGCGTTCCACAACGGCCGCGGAGGCATGGAGGCAATCCGCACCTGCCGGCCCTTGGGGAGATCGGCGGAGAGCTTGTCGGCGTCGGCGAATGTATAGAACTTGCCTCCCGAGGCTTTGGCCGCGAGCTTCATGTCGGCGGAGTCCGTTTGGGTGCGGGCCAGTTCGCCGGAAGGAGCGGTAATGGTGAAAGTCGTCGATGGTGGTTGGCCTTCGAGTGTTGGCGAGGCAATCCAGCAGCGGTATTTGCCGTCCGCCAGGTTGCCGAGCGTCACTTCAAACAAGCCGCGGCTGCCGGCACCCCTGCGCACACGAACATTTTTCCGCTGGCTCCCTTCGTGCTCCAAAACGATGTTCACGCCGTCGTCCTGAGCGGGAGCCAGCCGGTCGTCAAAGAACTGAGCCCGGAGCCGCACTACATCGCCGCGGCGGTATTCCTCCCGGTCGGCGGCGAGCTCCGCCGCCCGGCTTTTGCCCAGCAGGCGGGCGCGGGCCAGGTAGCGGATGGTCTGCACCCAGTAGCGGGAAAAGTAGACGTCGCCGGCTCGAAACCGCCAGCGGTGAGTCTCGTCCGTGGCGTGGAACACGACCTTGCCGGAGCCGATGAATTGCAGCGTGATGAGCGGCAGCGGCTTGCCGCCGTTTCCTTTCTTGGTGGGGTGCTCCGCCAGCACGCGGACTCCGGGGCGGAGATCCGGCGCGGTCACATGCCAGCGCAGCGGCGGCAACTGCTCATTCCACAGCTTGATATTGCCGCTGGGTGTATCGGCGATTTGCATCTGCGGGCTGGACAGGCCAAGCGCCGTCAGTCGCGGGCGGAAACTATCCTTAACGACGGCGTCCGCATCCGGGACTAGCAGGGTATCGAGGTCCAGCGGAAAGAGCGGGGCCAGCGCGGTGTCCCGAAAGAAGAGGGGCGTGTACTTTGGTCCGGAAATGAAAATAAGTCCGCCGCCACGAGTGGTCACGAATTCATAGATGTTGCTCATCACCGAGGGGCTCAGGAACACCGGGTTCACGTCGCCAAAGATGAGCACATCGTATTTGAACAACTCGTCGCGGCTGACGGGGAAGACTTTTTCCGCTGATTTGTCGGTATCGACATAGGCCGGGTCAGCTTCCTGCAAGATCGTGCGAAAGCCGCGGTCTTTGGTGTCCTGGGGCTCGTTGCGGTTCAGTTCCCGCTCGAGCATCGTTTTGAGAAAGCGGAATTCGTAGCTCGGGCCGGATTGCACGAAGAGCACGCGGATCGTCTCTTCGGTCACGCGGACGGTCCGCATCAGCCGGTTGTCCTGCTGGCTGGTTTCCCCCGCTTTGACGTCGGTCTCGATGGTGTATTCAAATTCGCCTTTCTTATCGGGACGGTGCGAAAGGCGTAAGGACTGACTGTTGCCACCTTTGGGAATCTGGACCGTCTGCTGCACGAGCGTGGCGGCGTCTCCCTTTCGCTTGAGATGGACGGTGACGGGCCCTTCATAACCCTCGGCCGTGAGCTTGAAATCGAAATTGACGAGGTCATCGACGAAAGCGACATCGTCCGCCAGCAGATCGCTCACTCGCAGATTTCGGGCCGGCTGATCGCTCCCCAGGCCGATGAAGAAGAGCGGCACTCCTTTGCGTCGGGAATAGTCCGCGGTTTCCGAAAGCGGCATTCCTTCGGACGTGATGCCGTCGGTCAGCATGATGACGGCCGCTGTGGGACGACCGCGCTGGGCTTCCAGCACGTCTCGCAGTGACTTACCGAGGCGACTGGCGGGCTCTTTGGCTTCGAGCGATTGGAGCGATGCTGTGATGGATTCCTTGTCGTCCGTCTGGGCTCGAGCCGAACCTCCGGCCAAATAGAACTTGAGGTGATATTTCTGCGCCAGCTCGGCAAGCATCGCCCCATTCTTCTCCAGCAGCAGCGTCTTGGCCAGATTCAGCCGCGTCGGCTCCGTCAGCTTGACCACGGAGAGCCGGCGATGCATTTCCTTTTGCCACCGCGGATCGGACTGAGCGTCGGTCAGGCCCATGCTTTGCGAATCATCGACAATTACCACGATGTCCGGCAGGTCCGTCCGATGCCGCTGAATCGTCCAGCCGAGCAGCATCATGGCGAGCACGCCGGCAAGTGCCAGGCGAATCGCCGCGAGGCAGGTCTTGGCGATTCGCCCCGCGCTATGGCGCTCCCGGACGTAAACGAAGATCACAATCGCCGCAAAGACCAACAGCAGCGCCAGCAGCACCCACGGTGGCCAGGGCCAGGTCTGGCGGATGCTCGTTTCCACGCCGGCTGTTTCGTCGGACAAGTTTTCGCCGATAAGCAATCGTTCGACTTGGCTCCAGAGATCGTTCATGCGCCCCCCCTTCCCATCCGCCACGCTAGGACTGATTCGCAGGCCAGGAGAAACAGCACGCTTAGCAACAGCTCGCGGAAGAAGGATTCGGAGCTACCTGGCAGAATCGCCGGCGTTCCGTCGTCCCCCTGCGCGTCGAGATTGAACTGGCTCGGTAGCAAGTCCTCCGGCAACCGTTCGAGGTCGCTCTCCCGAGTGTTGACGTTCAGGGCGAATTTTTGGGCCGCCTTGGTGGGAGTGCCGAGCTTCGCTTCGTACCCGCCGCTGAGGACGCCTCCCGAGTAGCTCCATAGCGACTCATCCCCTTGGGCCATCAGCGACAACCGTTCATTGCGGCCGTCCGGCAGCAGCATGGTCAGCGGCGTCTGGGGTGGAGCCGCGGGGAAGGAACCAACCAGGTCATCTCCCACTTGCAGATTCCGTCCCTCATCTCGCCGGCTGATGGCGTACTGCTGCATCTCTTGCACCAGAGGAATGAAACTCGGCCAGGAGGAAATCTCCGTCCATTGTGACTCCGGCGCGGCTGCCGAGGCGAAAATGATGCTCCGACCCTTCTGCAACTTCTCTTCCACAATCGCCGCGTCGCCGCCCCGAAAGGCAAGCGCCGTCTTGGCCTCAGGGAACGGCTTCAACTCGATGTATTTCCAGATTGGCGTCGTCAGCAATCCGGCATTCTTGAATCCCTCAAACGGTGCGACAATCGGATGCCGGAAGTTGAGCGGATCGAATGGATAGCCCGATTCCGTGGCCTTCGATGTCGGCCCAAGTTTCGCCGGCAGGACCCGTTTGCCGGCATCGTCACTCGCCAGTTCCTGATTGTAGCTCTCGCTCTGCACCTGGTCCCCCAGAAAAAAGACCAGCCCGCCGCCAGAGTGTAGATATTGCCGCAGCACCTGGGCCTCGTCGCGGCTGAAGCGGCCGACGTTGCAGAGGAAGATGCAGTCGTATTGTTTGAGGTCCGCTTCCAGGAGTGTACTTTCGGGTGCCTGCTCCACGCGGATTCGCGGCTTGTTGTCCTTGCGGGGTTCCAGGGCGAGGGCGACAAATCTCGATTCTCCCGGCTTGCCGTGGATGCAGAGGACCCGAATCGACTCGCGAACGGGGACGCTGAGCCAGCGGTGGTTGTCGAGCGCAAGCCGATCTCCCGCGAGCCGGCCTTCGACGACGTGCTCACCCGCGGTCTCGAACTTGTAGGCGAAGGTCGCTCCCGCCCGTCCGCCGGCAGCCACATCCACCGTCTGCTCGGCAACGCGCACCCCATCCACAAAGAATTCCACCGACTGCCGCGGCTGGTCCTGGCTGCTGAAGCTTTGAATCTCGGCGCGAAACGTCGTTTCAGTCGCCAGCGTGGAAATCGGCTCTCCGGCTTCGAGGCGCGTGATGGCCAGATTTTCTTCCCCCGGCTCGCCCATGTCCACGAGGGATAGTCTTGCGAGCTCCGCAATCCGTCCCAGTCTCTCCCGGCAATCAGCCGTGTTGGCGTCCCCCCAGGTCGTTTTGCCAAGATCGGTGAAAAAGATCACCTGCCGCTGCGTCAGTCGCGGCTCCCTATCTTTGGCTTGACGCAGAATGGCCTCGACTTCCGCCAGCGATGCCGACAAGTTCGCGCCCGCGTGCGGCAGCGTGAGTGCCGCCAGCTCTTCCTGCACGTCCTGTGGGTCGAAAGCCGGCTCGCCGATGATCGTCCGTGGCGGCTCTCCCATGAGAAGCAGCGTGTAGCCGTCCCCTTGCTTTCCCTGCGAGATCATCTGAGCGGCCATTTCCTTGGCGGAATCGAACAGCGATTTCTCTCCCTTCCGGTAGTCCATCGAGTACGAGGCATCGAGCACCAGCAGGATGTGCGACTGGCCGGAGTTGGTGCCGCCTGTCCAGGATGAGATGAGCGAGAGCGCGGGATCGGCCAGGGCGAGCGCAAACAAAATGATGATCAGTGTGCGGACTAGAAGAAGTAGCCATTGCTCCAGTTGAATCCGGCGGGCGTTGCGGCGCATCGCGGCTAGCACGAATTCCATCGCAGCCCACGGCACCTGCTGGAAGCGGCGGCGGCTCCAGAGGTGGATCAGGATCGGCAGCGCAGCGGCGAGCCCCCACAGGAGCATCCAGCCGCTCCCGAGTTGCCACATCGCCAGTAATTGCCCGCCTGTCATCATTTCATCCTAGCCATCCGCCCGGCCAGGAAGCTCCGCAGCGCGGCATCGAGCGGCCGATCCGTCCGCATCAATTCGTAATCCATATTCATCGTGCGGCATCCTTCCTGCAGCTTCTGCTGGAAAATGCCTAGTTCCTTCATATATGCTCTCCGCAGAGCCTGCGGGTCGGTCATCACATCAGGAAACTCCTCCAGCCCTTGAAACTGCGTCGGCCGCTGGAAGGGAAAATCGAGCTCCGCCGGATCAAGCACATGCAGCAGCACCACGTCATGCCGCCGATGATGAAAATGTTTCAGCCCCGCCAGCAGTGAATTCACATTATCGAAGAAGTCGCTCAGAATCATGACCACGCCCCGTTTCTTCAGCCGCTCCGCCAGTTCATGGAAGATTGGCCCGGCCGCGGTTTTTTTCCCGGGCGAGACATTTTCCATGACCTGAATCATTTGCTGGAGATGCGACGAATTGCTCGCGGGTCGCAGCAGTGTGCGAATCTGATTGTCGAAAGTCACAAGCCCTGCCGCATCCTGTTGCTCCAGTACCAGCCACGCCACGGAAGCCGCCAGGGCCTGGGCGTATTCCAATTTGGAGAGCGCCGCCGGACTGCTGCGATACGTCATGCTCTCGCTGACGTCGAGCACGAGGTAGCACAGGAGATTCGTCTCGTCTTCGTACTGCTTGAGATAGAACTTGTCGGTCCGGCCGAAGACCTTCCAATCGACATAGCGCAGATCGTCCCCCGGCGCGTACTCGCGATGTTCTGCGAACTCGATGGAGAAGCCGTGATAGGGGCTGCGATGCAGGCCGCTGACATATCCTTCCACGATATGCCTGGCTCGCAGGTGCAGCCCCTTGAGCTTAGCCAGCGTCCGCGGATCTAAAGAGCTGGGGCTTTCCACCTGCGGCCTCGCCTGGGATGACTGGAACGTGCTGCATCAGCTTTTGGATCAAGTGGTCAGCCGTGATCCCCTCGGCGTCGGCGTTGAAATTGGTCTTGATGCGATGCCGCAGCACCGGCGGGGCGACCGCCTGGATGTCTTCGTGTGTGACGAACATCCGCCCCATCAGCACCGCATGGGCTTTGGCCCCCAGCACCAGATACTGGCTCGCCCGCGGCCCGGCCCCCCATAGCACATTCGCCTTGATGAAGTCCGGCGCTTCCGGCTCATTCCGCCGCGTCAGCCGGGCGAGCTGCAATGCATACTTGGCGACGTGATCGGCAATGGGAACTTTGCGGATGATCCGCGTCAAGGCTTTGATCTGCTCGGCATGCAAAATGGGGACGATTTTCACTTCCAAATCAGCCGTCGTTCGCTTCACGATTTCCAGTTCATCTTCTTCATTGGGATAATCGACCCACACGTGAAACATAAACCGGTCGAGTTGAGCTTCAGGAAGCGGGTAGGTTCCTTCTTGCTCGATGGGATTCTGCGTGGCCAGGACGAAAAACGGATCAGGCAGGATATGCCGCTGGCCGCCGACGGTCACCTGCTGCTCCTGCATCGCTTCCAGCAGCGCGGCTTGGGTCTTGGGAGGTGTGCGGTTGATTTCGTCGGCGAGAATCACGTTGCCGAAGATGGGACCGGGAAGGAAACGAAAGGACCGATTGCCAGTGGTTTTATCTTCCTGAATCACTTCGGTGCCGGTAATGTCGGACGGCATCAGGTCCGGCGTGAACTGAATGCGGTTGAACTTCAGCGCGAGCGCTTCCGCCAATGTGCGGATCGTCAACGTCTTCGCCAGCCCCGGCACGCCGACGAGCAGGCAGTGCCCGCGGGCGAACAGCGCCACCAGCAACTCCTTGATGACCTGCTTCTGGCCGACGATCACGCGCCCCAATTCGGTCGAGAGGTGCTCGTAGGCTTCCTTCAGGCGATGAACCGCCTGGATATCAGCATCGGATTCCATGAGTTTTCTTGGGTGTAGGGTGCCTGAGCAACGTCGTCTCTCGCTCCGCGAAAGTACGTCCTTTTGCGGAGCGAAAAGCGACAATCATTCTTCTTTGTCAACTGCCGCCTTTGTTGGCGGGTTCATTTCGCCAAATGCCAAAAGCTTTTCACCGGTAGCCAAAAACAATTTACCCTCCGCAACAACCAGGTTGCCGCCGACCGCCCCGCGGGGAAAGAGAGGCATCTCCTTAATCCCCTGGGGAGCATAGCCGCCATCGGTTTTGCGGGGAGTCTGGTGGAATACCAAGACATTCTCGCGCGTCGGCCAATAAACATGATCGCCAGCCAGAATTCCCCGCCCGAGGCCACGGGGAGACGGAGATGCAAACATTGGGCCACCCACAACAGCGGCTGGATATTGCACCTGAACTGCGCCGGTTTGCATATCCAGCCAGTACAAATAATCGCCGCTGCAGATCAAACTATTGCCGCGGCAGCCGAGCAGATGCTGCACATCGGCGGCGACGCCGGGCGCGGTTGTCCAAGCGAGTTGTCCCGAGCCCCGGCGGAGGGCGAAGATGCGGTCGCAATCGCTGGGAGCGACCACCATCAGGTCGCCGGCGATCAGGCACGGATTGAGATCGCGAAAAAAGTGGCCCTCATTCTTGTCCGGGTCGCCGCTGCGGAATGCGGCCCGCGGATATTTCACCACCCAGGCAATCCGCCCGTCGTCGGCTGAGACCGCGGCTACCGCTCCCAGGTTCGTGTTGCAATAAATCATGCCGGAATCGAGCGACAGTAAAACGTGGCTGATCTCGTCGATGTCGCCGGCTCCGGGGGTTGTGCCGCTGCAAAGCTTCGTCCGCCATTTCAGCCGGCCGGTGTTGCGGTAATTCTCATCGGCACCGGCGGGAACGCCGAGCGGCGTGGTCGGCAAATCAAAGCAGGCGATGTGCATCTGACAGCGGCCTTGCTCCGTTCGCCGCATGGCGACATACAGGTGAGACTCGTCCGCGACGGGAGTTCCTTCAAACGACCAGCTTGTGGTTTCCGGCTGAAGCGGAAAACCGTCGAGAGGCTTCCCTTGCGTACGCAGATCGAGCCCCATGATCCAGCCCTGGTCCTTGAGCGTCGGCTCGTCCCGTCGATGAATGGAATGGCCCGTGACCGGGGAGACAATGCGGGTGAACAGGTTGTGCCCTTGGATCGTAACCGTGTAACGGGCCACCCCCAGGTGCCGCTTGAGCCCATCATGGGCATCGCTGACTTCGAGCGGCCCCTTGGCTCCCTGATCATCCTTCGCCGGCTCTCCCTGGAGGGGCGGGTGACGCGACTCTTCCACTTGCCAGACTACTTCGCCCGTTTGGGCACTCAGCGAAGTGATGTACGAGTTGCCGCGGGCATCCAGCCGCAGTAGCACCTGGCTACGATAGACGGCAGGATGGTAGGAGAGCAGACTCTTCATGTCTTCCGCAATCCGCAAACGTCCCGCTCCAATCCACTCCCGATCCGAGTGCAGACGCGGCAGCGCGAATGTCCAGAGCGGCTGTCCGGCGATATCGACGTCTCCGCCGGCGATTCCGGAGCGAGCCTGGTTGCCGCCCAGCGTCGGCCAATCGCCAGCCGACTTTGGCGCGGGCCAGGAAGAGGACTGGGCCAGCAGTGCCGTGAGAGTGTCCGCGAGATTCCCCGACTTTCCCGCCAGGCGGCCCGTAGCAGCTGGGAATTGCTCCCTGAACTGCGCGAGCTCTTGGGCGGCCCGCTCGGAGGAGCCTTCCAAAATGGATACCAGCACCAGGCGTGCGCGAATCTCCGCTGCCGGCAAGTCGGTATCCGGATATGCGCCCGTCAGAGTCTTTGTTCCCGCTGTCGGCAGGATTCTCTCCAGCAAATACCGGCTCATAGCAAACTCGCCCCGCTCCTGGGAAATGTCCGCCAGACGGAGCAAGGCTTCGTCGCCGCTGCTGCTGGCTAGCGCCTGCTGAATGACTTGCTTCAATAGTTTCTCATCCCGTTTGGCGGTCCCCTCCGTTAGCCATTTTTCGGCCAGCGGGTCAACGAGCTTGCGGTAATGCGCGAGCGCCTCTGGCGCTTCCGTGGCGAGCGCCGACAGCCGCCACTGACAGAACTCGCGAGCCGGAATCAGCCGCTCAAAGCCTTCCGGCAACGGGCGAACCTCCGGGACCTTCACCAGCCGCCCAGCGTCGGCTTCCATCACGCGGCGGATGGCATCGACTGCCTCTTCCCACTGCCTTTCGGCCAGGAACTTCTTGGCGCTTTCCAGATGCGTAGCCGCCGCGCTATCGAGCAAGTCCACATCGGCCGGCGAGAGCATGCTCGGCCGCTCAAAGACCTGGCCGAATGCCGGTGTCCAACCGAAACCACCGGAAAGCGTGGCCAGAGATACGGCAAAAAATGAGGCGGCGGATCTCACCGGGCGTACCCCTCCATAATTCTGCCCAGCCCAAACATCGCCGCTCCAAAGACCAGGAAAATCAGCATCACGCTTAAATCGGAAACTTCCGTCGTCGCCCGCATCTCCCTCGACAGTTGAATGACCATCGCGACAGGCAGAATCACGAGCGCGAGGAGTTGCAGGGATTTGCCGAAGGACCGGAGCATCTGTTTATCGTACCCCGCGCCACCGGTGGCAACAACCTTCGGATTGCATCACCGCTTGCAAGATCTCGCTCACTGCCTACGATTCCCTCATGAGTCGATTTCTCAAGCTTGCCTTACGCGCACTACTGCTTCGCTGTCCGGTTTGCGGAAAGGGAAAGCTCTTTTCTGGCATCTTCCGAGTCCCGGAAAAGTGTCCCCGCTGTGGAGCGCCCTATGCCCGTGAGGCGGGGTTCTTTCTTGGATCGATTTACATCAACTACGGATTGACCTCGCTGATTGCCGCGGTCGTTTACCCGATTCTGATGTTTAACAAGTGGGTGCCCGAGCCGCATCTGACTATCGTTTCGTTGGCCTTCGTCGTAATATTCCCGCTCCTGTTCTTCCGCCACGCGCGCAGCCTGTGGATCGGCTTTGATCAGTGGTACGACCCGCGAGAGGGCGAAGTCTAAGCCTGAGCCAACTGGCCATCGAGCGCATCATCGTTGCCGAGATGCCCATCCGCGATGTCCTTGGCCTGCAATGCGCGGGCCTTGCGGACTTCGTAGTAGAAGTAGAGCGAGAGGCCGGAAAGTATCAGCGGCGGCATCGAGAGCATGAACAGAATGCTGTAGAAATAGCCGCGGACAATGTTGGCGGCTTCCGGATCGCCCGCCAGGTTTTCTTTGCAGGTGGGGCAGGCGAAAGCGAAGTCGGCGAAGACGAGCAACAGCGCCAGCGCGAGAGCGACGGGGAGGGAGCGAATCAGGCTGGAAATGTGCCTTTGCATCACGTCTGTATCTTACGACTTTATCCTGGTGATGTGAAGATCTGATAGAGCATCAAGTACACGATTACTCCGGTGACGGATACGTACAGCCAAATCGGAAACGTCCATTTCGCCAGGCGGCGGTGTCCCTGCCGTTTGTCCGCCAGGCCGAGGTAAATCGTGCCGATGGCCAGAAACGGGACAGTGACAGCCAGGAGGATGTGCGAAATCAGGATCGGGTAGTAAACGTACGCTGCTGCGGGATATTCGCTGGAAGGGAACTTTTTGCTCCCTCCCACGATATTGAAATGGTAGGTCAGATAGCTGGCCAAAAAAACCGCTGAGACGCCGAAACAGGCCAGCATGACCCATTTATGGGCCTGCTCCTGCCGCCGCTTGATAAGGAGGAAGCCGACGACGAGAAGCACCGTCGCCAGAGCGTTGAGCGAAGCATTGACGTGCGGCAAATGGGGAACGATGTCGGACAAGGGTTCAGTCACTGCCTTTCTTTACGTCTTCTTCCTCAGAGTCGTCTTCAGGTTTCTTGACTTCTGCTTTCGGAGGCGGCTCCGCAGGAGGGGGGCTGGTCTCCACCAGGAGCTTGTCGAGAAGTGTTTTCATATCCGTCAATTGCGCGGGTTCGCCCCAGTGGAACTGGCCGCGGAGGTTGCCCCATTTGTCGGTGACCAAAAACCGCTCGGTATGCGTTTGGCGATCGAGGGGCACCTGGTAAACTTCGGCGGCAATCCGTTGGATATAGAGCAGGTCGCCCGTGAGGAACCACCAACTCTCCTTTTTGATTTGGAACTTTTGGGCGTATGTTCTCAGGCGGGCGGGGTCATCGACTTCGGGGTCGCAGGAAATGCTGAGAAACTGCACGCCTCTTTCGCCGTACTCAAGCTGGATATCCTCGAATTTCTTGTTCTGCGCCATGCACGGGCCGGGGCATGTGGAAAAAAAGAAATTCGTGATATGGACCTTTCCTTGGAGATCCTCGGTGCCGACCAATCGGCCGCTTCGCTCGGTGAGCGTGAAAGTTTTCAGCCACTTCGCGCTGGCGGACGAGGGAACCATCCGGTAATCTCGCTCGGAAGATGAGCCGAATTTCCCTGCTTGCGACGCCCGCCAGCCCAAGGCAATGCCGATCGCCCCCATCACCAGGCACATCAACGCCAGCCAAGCCAGCAATTGCTTGCTCATAACAAATCTCCTTGCGTCCGCTGGCCCGAAACCCAAACCGCGGCGGCAAAGGCCAGGACTGAAAATGCCAGCGTAACTCCCCAGCAGGTCGCCAGGCCCGGAGTGAAAGCCGCTGCAGCAGGCGAGGGGCCTTCCAGCAGGTGCCGGGCACCCGCGACGGCATAGGTGAGGGGATTCGCCCGCATGGCGACGTGCAGAAGCCGGTCGCTCCAAGGCGCGGCCGCGTTCCCAGCGGGAATCGGAAAGAAACCGCCCGAAAGCAGCCACAGGGGCATCAACACCAGGTTCATGATCGCGTGGAACCCTTGCGACGAATCGGTTCGCCAGGCGAAAAAAAAACCGAGCGAGGTCAGCGCGAGAGACGTCAGCACGAGCAGGCCGACAAGCTGGAGCAACGCCAGCGGCCGCCACTCAATATCCAAGGTTAGCGCGAGGAGCAGGAAGATCAACCCTTGAAACAGGGCAATGCACGAGCCCCCCCAGACCTTTCCCAGCACGATCGACCAGCGGGGAATCGGGGCGACGAGCACTCCTTGCAGGAACCCTTCGCGGCGGTCCTCGATGATCGAAATCGAGGTGAAAATGGACGTGAACAGCAGGATCAGCACCAGGCTGCCGGCGAAGTAATATTCCAGGAAACTCGTCCCGCTGGCCCCGGCGGCGGAGAGCTTGAACGAGTTGTTCAGTCCCGTGCCAAACAACAGCCAGAACAGCACGGGAGTGCCGATCGAGCCGACGATCCGATTGGGTTGCCGGAGGAAGCGAATGATCTCTCGCCAGGCAAGCGAAGCAGACGCGCGGAGCGGCTGAGGAGCTAGCGGCGGCATCAGTATTTCAGGCACGGGATGCCTCCTGCCGCTCGCGCCAGAAGCGATGGCCCGTGCGGGCGATGAAGACGTCCTCCAGCGTTGGCTTGCCAAGACGAATGGCACCGACGCGGCCGGGGAATTCCTCCACAATCCGCGCGATCCACTGATGCCCCGCGGGCGTTTCCAGCCGCACCGTCCCTTCGACGACCTGCGCTGCAAGCGACAGCCGGCTGCGGAGCCCGGCGGCCAGTTCCTCGGCAGCGGGGGACTCAATCACAATCATGTCTCCCCCGACACTGCTCCGCAGCCCGTCCGGTGTGTCCAGGGCGACGAGTTTTCCTTCATTCAAAATGGCAATCCTGTCGGCTTTGTCGGCTTCCTCCAGGAGATGCGTCGTGAGGACGATGGTAACGCCATTCTCTTGCCTGGCGCGCTCCAGATACTCCCACAGGTCAGCCCGAGCTCCCGGGTCGAGCCCTGTGCTCGGTTCATCCAGCAGTAACAGCTCCGGACGGTGAATCATTCCCTTGGCCAGCTCCACTCGACGCCGCAAGCCGCCGGAAAGTTTTTCCACGCGCTCTCGCGCGCGGTCCTTCAGGGCGAATTGATCCAGCAGCTCATCCCGGCGGCGGCGAAGCTCGGCACCGAACAGGCCGTACAGTGCCGCCTGCTGCTGGATGTTTTCCGCAACGGTCAATTTGCGGTCGAGGCTGGGAGCCTGAAACACGACGCCAATTCGACGGCGGATTTTAGTGGTGTCGCTGCGGAGATTCAGTCCCAGGATTTCCGCGGTTCCCGTCTGCTGCGGAATCAGCGTGGACAGGATGCGGAAGAGAGTCGTTTTGCCGCCGCCGTTGGGACCGAGAAAGCTAAAGATCTCTCCCGAGCGAATCGACAGAGATAAATCCACGAGCGCCTGCCGTCGGCCGTAACTATGCGACAGGTTCTCGAGGCGGATCGCGGCCGGGGCGTTCATGGGAAACGATCAGTGCGAGGCTTTGGTCTTCTTATCGAAGATGTTTCCCTCATCTCCCGTGGATTTTTCCGCTTCTTCGTGTGCTACTTCGTGGCCTTCATGCTTCTCCAGCGGCGGCGGAGCATAGAGCCAGCGTTCTTCCGCATACCACCGAGTGCGTAGACCAATATCGGGGATGAGCATCAGCATCAAGAAGACGCTCATAATGCTGGCGGGAACGGTGAGGACATACTTCCAATTTGCCTCCCATTTAAGGTGCATGAAGAACAAGATAACCAGCGAGGCCTTGGCGCAGGAAACGGCCATCATGGCCCCCCACATGATGCCGGGCGCACTGACCCGCAGACCGGGCATGAAACTGCCGACGTAGACCGAAATCGCGGTCAGTCCGCAGAGGGCGAAGAACACGGTGACGTACTTTCCCACGCCGCCGTGGCCGCCGGCATCGTGCGCGTGGTCGTCTTCGCCATGCTGGTCGTTGTGGCCGTGATCGTGTTTGCTGTCCATGGGAAGTCTTAGAACAAGTACAAAAGCGGGAACAGAAAAATCCAAACTAGATCGACGAAGTGCCAGTATAGGCCGATGTTCTCGATGACGTGGGCCCGACGCTTGCCCAAATGCATGGGGAGTACGAGTGCGAAAGCAATCAAGCCGACGAGCACGTGGATGGCATGGAAACCAGTCATCAGGAAGTAAGTGCTGGCCCACATGTTGCCGCTGGGAATTTTCATCGGCAGCTTGAGGAAAGCGTAGTCGGGATGATCGTTCAGGCCATGCTGAATATGTTCCTTCTCGGCATCGCCCGTAAGGAACTCGTGGAGGGCGAGGCGTCCGTCGATCGCCGCGAGACGCGTGTTATCCACGGTGATCGCTGCCGCCAGCTTCTCGATATTGGCCTTAGATTCGGTGACTTGCTGCGTGAGCTTGGTTTTCTCGTCGGCATTCTGTTCCGCTGCTTCCTGCTTTTCGAGTCCAGGAAGCTTTTCCTTCAGAGCGGTTTGCTCGCTCTTCTTTTCCGAAATTGCCTTGCGCAATTCCGTCTGTTCGTTGAGCAACTCGGCCCCTTCGGCCGCCAGGTGATCAACGAGATGCTCATAGGAATTTGCCGAGTGCTGCCGCGGATAGATCGCCGAGGCCACGATTTCCATCGCCCGCTGCTGGCGGAGGACATCGGTGGTGCCAGCTGCCGACTGCTCGGAAAATTTCACCAGGTTGTTCAGGACGTTCTCGCAGTGCTGAAGCTGATCCTTCTGGGCTTCCGAAAACTCCACGGGCGACGCTGCCTTGAGGTCCAGCAGCTCCTTCTGAATCCCTTCCAGCCGCTGGCGGCAGGCCTGCAGATAGTAGATATCCGCCTTGTCGTAAATCGAACTGTGCGGCTTGGAAGGATAAATGCCGTGGCGGAATTTCTCTTTGTACTCGTAGGCCTTCACTCCCAGAAAAACGGAGCCGAGGAGGAATGTGGCGACCATCCAGGCCTTGGCCGAGCCGGAACTGTTGTTGCGGGCGGCTTCGAGGGCCAGCACGATGGTGACTGACGACATTAGCAGCACGAAGGTGTTGGCGGCTCCGATGAGCTCGACTAGATGCACGTCATGAGGGGCGGGCCAGGTTCCCGGTGGAGCCCCGAAACGAAGCACGATATACGTGCCAATGAGCCCGGCGAAGAACATGATCTCCGTCGAGAGGAAAAGCCACAGGCAGAGCTTGCCATTCCCAATGGGAAGGGACGGCTGATACTGCAACTTGATGGCGGCGTGGTGAGCGTCGTGCGACATGGTCGAGTGAGCGTATCCGGGGAGCTATTTTATCCAGGGCACAAGAACAAGCAGACCGAGCAGGATAGGTAAGTAAATGAGCGACATCCGCAGCAGGCGGCGGGCCGACTCGCGGTTCATTTGAGCGAGAAACAACGCGGCGACCAAGAGCTGGGCGAGGCCGAGCAGCGTTACGATGACCAGGTACAATGGTCCGCCCCATCCGGGAGCGGCGAGCGCGGGAATGGTGCTGACGGGAATCAATGCCGCAGCAGACAGCACCGCTTGCACTCCAGCGCGGCGGCCGGAGGGATCAACGACCGGCAACATCTTGTAACCGCCGCGAGCGTAATCTTCGCGATACAGCCAGGCGATGGCCATGAAGTGCGGGAACTGCCACAGATAAAGCGTGAGGAACAGGGCGACCGCACGGACATCCAGCGATTCGCTCACCGCCGACCAGCCGATGAACACCGGCAGCGCTCCCGCGACAGCGCCGACGGCGGTGTTGGCGGAAGAAATGGGTTTGAGCGGAGTGTAAACAGCGACATAGAGCAACCAGGTGAGAGCGGCCCAGAGAGTTGCGGAAAGCGGGAGGGTAAGGCCGAGGTAAACCAGCCCGGCAATCAGCGTAAATGCCGCGAAAGCCAGCGCGCTGACCGACGAGATTCTACCGGCCGGCAAGGGACGGTCGGCCGTGCGATTCATGCGCGCATCGCGGCGGATTTCCAACCACTGGTTGGCGGCGCTGGCGCTGCCAGCCACAAGCAGAGTTCCCAGACAGGCATGAAAAATCGGCCAGCCACTGACGGGATTGCTGGTGGTCCAGGCGGCCATCACCGCGCTGGCGACAATGACGACCAGGACCAGCACGGCAATGCGCGGCTTGGTGAGTTCGAGATAATCAAGCGTGATGGAAAGTACGCCAGACCGGGCCCGGGAAGCGGTGATGGTGCTCGTGCTCATGTGGCGGCCCTCATGAGAGTGAGGTTCGCACCAAGTTCCGACGACGTTTTGGCCGCGTAGAGCCGCGAAGCCCGCAGGGCAAGCGTGGTCAGCCCGGCCAGAATCAGCGAGCCGCAAACAACATGGGCAGTGGCCGTCAGGGATTGTCCAAACGACTTTTCCTGCACTACATAACTGGCGGCGAAGTCGAAACGGTCCATCCACGCGGGCCAGGAGTACTTCATGACGTACGTGGAGACACCTAACCAAACCTGCGTGATCATCAGCAGGGCCAGGCAATTGGCCGGCAGGCGAAGCGATGGATGGCCAGCGGAACCAGCGAAAGCACTCGCGGCCAGCATTCCGACCAGGACCACCAGCACACCGGCAAATACCAGGTGAAACAGCAGCGCCGCGCGAAAGACTTGCGGCGGAGCATCGAGGGGGATATGCCTTAGGAGCGCGCCAACGGTGAGCTGCAAATAGGCGAGGCAAGCGGCCAGGCTGGCACCGCGAGCGAGTCGCCTTCCGGCTGGCAAATTCTGCGCGGCTGCCGGTTGTCGCCAGGTGCGGGACGTCAATTCCACCAGGCACATGGAAAACGCAAAGAACAGCGGTCCCGTGCAGCCATGCACCAGGGCCATCATTCGCTCATCGAAGAGCACCCGCAAGCCGCCAAGCACTCCTTGAAAAATCACCAGTCCCAGCGCGGCCAGCGAAGCATCTCGCATCCAGCGGCGGCTGTCCCCCAGCCACACCGCGATGACCAGGCCGATGGTGACCAGACCGGCCAAAGCCCCCAGCAGCCGATGGCCGTGCTCAACGAACAAATCCCAAGGGCCTGACCACCAGGTACTCAGTGGATACAGGAACATGTTGTAGCCGAACGTTCCCGGCCAATCCGGAACGGCCATTCCCGCGTCAGTCGTAGTGACCAGACCCCCAACGGCAATCAGCGGCAACGTCACCAGCGCAAGCGCCACCGCCAGCCGGTGCGGCCAGGGGTTGACTTTCGCTGTGGTTGCTGTTTCCGTCATTGGTCATTGGTCACTAGGATTTTGGTCATTTCCTAATGCTGTTCCGGCTTATGTATCCGTTTGGGATCGGTCGGCGGCGGCTGAGTCTGGGGATAGAAATCGGTATCCACTTCCGGCGAGCCGTATTCGTACGGTCCGCGATAGACGATCGGTTGGAAATCAAAGTTGCCGTGGCCAGGCGGGCTGGGAGCCGTCCATTCGAGGCTGTTGGCTCCCCACGGATTGCGGCCCACCGGCGCGCCGTAAAACATGCTGTAGATGAAGTTGAAGGCAAAGAGAATTTGCGTTCCCACCATGCAGATCGCGCAGATCGACATGAACTGATTCATCGGCAACAAATGTCGGAACGTCTCATAGTCATACGGGTCCGCCAGACGCCGCGGAAACCCGACAGCCCCCAGAATGTGCATCGTGAAGAAAGTGCCGTTCAAAAACAGGAACGTGAGAAAGAAGTGAATCTTTCCCAGGTTCTCGTCCATCATCCGGCCGAACATTTTGGGATACCAGAAATAGATGGCTCCAAAGACCGCCATCGCCGTACCCGCGAAGAGAACGTAATGGAAGTGAGCCACAATGAAGTAGGTGTCGTGGATGAAAATGTCCACCGGCGTGGCCGCCATGAAGATGCCGGAGAGTCCCCCAATGATGAACATCGAGACGAACGAGAGGGCGAAGAGCATGGGCGTGGTGAATTGCACCTTGCCCCCCCAGATCGTGCCGAGCCAGTTGAAGACCTTCACCGCGCTGGGGAGGGCGATCATCATCGTCGAGACCATAAAGGTCATGCCGAGCATCGGGTTCATCCCCGAAACGAACATGTGATGCCCCCACACGATGAAGCCGAGGCCGGCGATTCCCGAAATGGAATACACCATCGGCTTGTAACCGAAGATCGGCTTGCGGGCGAAGCAGGCGATGATGTCGGAAACCATCCCCATCGCCGGCAGAATCATGATGTACACGGCGGGGTGCGAGTAAAACCAGAACAAGTGCTGCCACAAAATCGGCTGTCCGCCGCCGGAGGCGGGGTCGGAGTTATTGGCAATCAGCCCTTCGGGCAGGAAGAAACCCGTTCCCAGCACGCGGTCCATGAGCTGCATGAAGCCGGCGGCCGTGAGGACTGGCAAAGCAAAGGCTTGCAGGATAGCGGTGATGAACATGGCCCAGATCGTGAGCGGCAAGCGGAACATGGTCATGCCGGGGGCGCGCATCTGGATAATCGTGGTGAGATAATTCACCGAGCCAAGCATGGAGGAAATGCCAACCATCGTCACGCCCAAGAGCCACATGGTCTGCGCCCAGTCGCTGCCCGGCGCGGCCTGCGTCACCACGGACAGCGGCGGATACGAAGTCCAGCCGGCTCCTGCACCATAAGGAGGCCAGAAGAAGCTCATGCCGATGAAAATGAAAGCCGGCCACATGAACCAATAGCTGAGCATGTTGAGCGTCGGAAATGCCATGTCATCCGCGCCGATCATCAGCGGGATGAGGAAGTTGCCGAACGCCCCCGCCAGGATTGGGATAATGACGAAGAAGATCATCACCGTGGCATGCATGGTAAAGAGCGTCGTGTAAAACTCGGGCGAAATCTGACCACCTTCCGCCGAGAACAACATCCGCCCGATGACCGGCATGTCGGTCCAAGGCCAGGCGAGCTGCCAGCGAATGCCCAGGGCCAACAGTCCGCCCACCAAGAACCACAGGAGTGTGGAAAACAAGAATTGCAAGCCGATGATCTTATGGTCGAGCGAAAAGACGTAGGTCTTGATAAACGTGCCGACGGACATGCCACCGGTATGTCCGTGAGCAGAAGTATCGTGAGTATCCAGCGTGGTTGTGCTCATTCGGCCTCTCCCGTGGTCGGGGTAAACTCCGCCCGATTCTGTTCCCGCGACTGCAAATCCAGCCAGCGATTGAAGTCATCGCGGCTTTCGACGGTTAAGCGGCCGCGCATCTTGTAATGTCCCCAGCCGCAGAGTTCCGCGCACACAATGTCAAACACACCCGTTCGATTGGCTTTGAACCAGACATGCTGCTTCATTCCCGGCACCACGTCCTGTTTGAGGCGGAGGTTGGGAAGAAAAAAGCTGTGGAGCACATCCTGGCTTTTGATTTTCAAAACGACTTCTTCGTTGGCGGGAACATGCAAATCGTTGGCAATGCTCACGTCGTCTTCGTTGCCGAGAATTCCGTCCTTTCCGGCGTAGCGAATCCGCCACTCGAATTGGCGGCCGGTTACTTCGGCCAACGGCGGCCGCAGGCTCCCATCGGGAAGCGTGGGACGCCGCATCTTGGCATCGGCCCAAGCGTTCATTTGATAAATGGCGATAAACAACAGCGTGGCAGCGGGCAGGATGGACCAGACCACTTCCAGCGTGTGGCTGCCGTGCATGTACTTCACCGGCTCGGCACAGCGGCTGGCGTCGTATTTCCACAAAAACCAGAATAGGACCAAACTGGTGGCGACAAAGATTGCCCCGGTCAGGTACAGGATGAACATGAACAGGCTATCGATGATTTCGCCCTGCGGGTTGATGTTCTCCGGCAACCAGTGCCCCTTCATCCCCGGCAGATCGGCCATAGCCCAGACGAAAATCCCGACGCCGACAATCGGCACCGTCAGGAACAACAGACTCCAAAACCGTCCCACAATAATTCTCCTCGTCGCTCGCTACGCCCACGGCTACTAGTTCAATCAGTTCCGCTCGCGGCGGTTTTCCGGCACCGCTTCATACGGGTTGCTGATCTGCTCATAAGGAAGTGACTGGACATAGTTGACCAGGTGCCAGATTTCCTGGGGCTTCAGCTTGTCGTTACCAGGCATCGGAGTCCCTTCGATGCCGTTGCGGACCCGCCAATAGAGGTCGAGCGGCCGCATGCCGCCGCGATACACTCCATGCCGCAAATTGCGGGGGCGGATATTACGGGGCTCGGGCATGCCATGCTTGATGTAATCCTTGATGTCTTCTTTCTTGGGAGTCTTACCAATGAGTTCCACCGTCCAGCCGTCATAGTCCCCAAGCTGCCCGTCCCCAAGCGCCGTTGGCCCGTGGCAGGTAAAGCAGTTGCCAATCGGACCATAAAAGAGCTTGCGGCCGCGCTGCTGAGACTCGGCGAGCACCATTTCATCCGTGAGTTTCTTTTCGTTGGATCCCGCCGCGACCAACTCTTCCCGCAAAACTCGCATCGCATCATTGCGGTTGGTGACTTTGACCGTGTCCTGGGTCATGAATTCGGCGGCTTCGAGCCACTTCTGAAAGACGGTCTCGGTGTAGCCCTTGATCGCTTCCAGCCTTTGTTTGTCGGTCTCCGCAACCTTTTCGTCGATTGCCTTTTGAGCCGGGGCCTTGCCGTCATTGCCGTCGGCAAGTTCCTTGGCGGCGACAGCGGGATCAGCGTGGCTAAGAAAGTCGCTCTCGGAAATGTCGTCCTTCAGGCCATTGTAGAACTGCCGTTCGGTTTCGCCGCGAATCGCCAGGTATTTGACATACTCGACGAGCGCTTCAATTTCCTGATCGGGAAGGAGTCGAAATGAGGGCATCGCCGTGCCGGGGATCCCGTCGATCACGATTTTCTTCAGATCCTCGTGCAGCGGCCGATAGCCAATGGGCGTGGACTTGAACTTGAAGAGCCCCGCCCGGTAGTCACGCGGATAGGGGTTGAGGAAGCTGGCGGTGGGGCCGTTGCCGTCTCCGGTGATGCCGTGGCAATGGGCACAATGCTCGCGATAAAGGCCGCGCGGACGTCCCTTGCCATCACTTCCGACCGAGCCGGCCGCGAGTTTCAGCTTGGAAATGTCCAGCAGCTTGGTAACGTCCACATTGGCCAGCGCGGGAAGACTGGGGGCATCGGGAGTGCCATACAGGGCCGCCAGCACATTGTTGACATCCTGCCTCTGCAGGTGGGTGAATCCGTTTTCATAGCCGGCCGCTTTTTCCGATAGGCGGGCATAGGTGCGGTATTCCACGAACTTCGCATCGGGCGAACCACAACCAGCCAGACCGGCGAAGGCCGCCGCCAAAAGCGCCGCAAGGCAATGCCGCCAATTCCGACAAACACTCATGTTCTCGTCCATTTGCACAGATGCCGCGGCCAGGAAATGCAACTGCTTGATTCTAAAACGAACTACTTCGTGAATACCGAAACGTCCACCGTCACTTCCAGTATCCGTTGCTCATTGGGTTTCAAGACGTCTTTGTCCTTGAACGTCAATTTGCCCTTGGGCAACTTGATCACCTTGCCATTGATCGTGGCAACGGAAATGAAATTGCACGCTTCCTGCCAGATCTTGAAATCCAGCGGAACACCAGCAGGAACATTCTTGATTTCGAACGAACCGTCAGCCTTCGTCACGTCAAAACAAGGATTGTCACGGGTAATCATCTTGGCGGCCATCCAGGGATGGACACTACACGAGACATCAAACGGTTCCGCGGATTCGCCGGTTACCAGGTAATCTGAAGCGCTGTTCCCTCCAATGTTGAAATTGGAACTGAGTGCCTTCCCCTTGGCGACAATGTTGGCGTTGTGTCCGACCGGATCGCTGTTTTTCAGCAACACCGTCTGCCCAGTCCGCGCAGCTACGACATGCGTCAAAAACACACAACTCTTCTGGTCAAATAACACTTTCTCGGCCTTCGCCGCTGCATAGTCTGGGTGTTCCCATTTGGGATCACCAGCAGGAAACTTTGAATTGCAAAAAATCAGCACATCCTTGATGCCGCCTCCAGGGGCGACTACCAGTTGCTCCCCCAATACGGGCGTTCCACCGGGCATGCAAATATTCATGTCCTTGGTAATCGACAAAGGAACACGGGCGGGAGCTGTGCCAACTAACTTGAAGGTCCCTTTAATGGTCGCAAACCCCGTTGGCTCCGCTGCGGCAACGACTTCAGTCTTTCCCGCAGCCTCGCCACCGAGCGATTTTCGCAAACTGGCTACTTCTTCCTGGTCAATCCAGACCGCTGTTCCCGAAGACCGCGCGCAGCCGGCAGCGGCAAGGGCAACCAGAACGAGCAGACGGTTGCGGGGGAGGTATTTCATTGTGCGACGATCCAAAAAAGGACCAAGGACTTACTTCTTTGACTTGGTGAGAACAGCGACGGGAATCTTGATTTCGCCCAGGTTGTTGTCCCCCTTCTTGATTTCGACGTCGATCTTCCCCTTCTTCCACTCCTTGGCCTTGCCGTCCTGCTGGCCAACGGTCACAAAACCACAGCCTTCGTGCCAGATGGTGAATGTCCATTTGCCGGCAGGGATGTTTTCGATGGTCAGTTCCCCTTTTTCATTGCTCACCGCGGCATAGGGGTCTTCGCGGACAAGAATCTTAGCCGACATCCAAGGATGGCTGCCGCAGGACAGCGGGGTGGGAGCGCTCTCGGTCTTGGTCAGTGTCTTGGTAATGCTTCCTCCCCCTGGAATTTGATCGTTGAAGGGAACATTTTCAAAAAAATCGGCCTTGGTATTGTGGCCGACCGGGTCGGAATTCTTGATGACTAGCTTTTGCGCGGTGTAAAGGGTGACGATGTGCGGCGTAAAGCGGCAGTTGAGGTTGTCGAGGACCACATCCGATGGAGCCTTCAGGAAGTCGGGGTGGATCTTGGGTTTGGCAGTGCCCGGTTTGGGCGAGAGAAAAACCAAGACGTTCTGAATCGCGCCCGACTTGGCATCGATCTTGAAGGTCTCGTCCACAAGTTTGTGCTTGAGACACAGCTCTACGTCCTTGTTGACATTGGCCTTTTCGGGAGTCGGAGCCGTACCTTCCAGGATGAACTTGGCCTTAAGATTTCCCCAGTCCTGGGCTTGAGCCGAGGTGGCGGCCAAAAGGGCGATGGCGAACATAAACAGCAGCTTTAATTTCATTTCATTTCTCCTCAGCTCGGGGTTCTCGCGGTCATGGAGAGCCGGGCGATTGAAAACCGCCAGAATCCGTGCAGGGCGGCGGTAAGGTGGGTCTGTTTAAGTATAAGGGTGGTAGGAAAATCGGGCCATGAGTGCGGATGCTGTCGACCCCGTTGATGCGGGTGATAGCGAACTACTTCTCCTCCGGTTTCGCCTCGGCAGCCGGCGGAGTCGTTGCCGGTGGAACCAGTGAGCGGATTTGCGTGTTCGTCTTGGCATACTGATCAAAGTTCGTGAGCAGGTCCACGAGTCCTTCCAGTTGTTCCTCCGCGGTGCCGTGGAAGAGACTCTGGTCCATTCCGCCGTGATGAGGCGCGGATGCGTCATAGGGAATATTCACCGGCATCGCGGTATACGGGAGAATCATCTTGGGATTGGCGATCCAGTTCCGCGTGTACTCCGGCCTAAGGCGGCGATAGACGTCCGCCAGGTTCGGAGCCAAGGCTTGCTTGCCCCCGACCTGCATGAAGTCCGCCACGTGGTGGCACTTCACGCAGGTCGTCGTGACGATCCGCATCGCATGGTCAAACCGCACACTGCGAGCAGGATCCTTGATTTCGGCTGGCGGAACCTGACCGCGGTATTCCTGCTCCTTGCTGGCCAACTGGGAATCCTGACGAGTCGGCGTCCATTCGTAGGGATACTTCACGTTGTCGCGGGCCGCAAAGTAGTTGACCAGGTCAGTCGCCTCTGCCGAGGTCATGTTGAATTTCGGCATTCGCAAAAAGACCGCCGGCCGGATGGGGTAGGGCTGCAGCAGGAAATCGTGCAACCAGTTGGGCTGGACCTTGGTCCCTTCGCCCACCAGCGGTGGTGGAACCCAGCCCCAAGCTTCCGCCCCCTTGTTGGGATTGTTGGCCAGCTTTTCTGATTGCGTCACTCGCGGGATCAGATAGCGGGCCAGCACGCCTCCCGTCGCCGGATACCTTTCTTCAACGTTGCGACTAGCAATCTGCAACGCGTTTTGGCCCGTGATGTAGGGTCCACCACCGATGAGCGCGGGCCGATAGAGATCGAGAGCATACTTGACCGCCGTGGGGTCGTAGGGGCTGTCGTTTTCCAGGGCGGTGCCATCCGATTCGTCGATCACGATCGGCCGTCCGTCCGGGGCGGCATTGGCGGGCAGTCCGCTAATCGTCGAGTGCAACTGATTACGATGGTCCGGCGTCCCTTGTGCCGCCAATTCCGTGGGAGTGTAATGCGGCAGCAGGAAGGGGAATGTCTTACCGGTCCCCTGCTTGTCAAAATCCTCCGGAGCGTAGCTGAGTTTCCATTTTTCCGTCTCCAGCACATGGCAGCCGCCGCAGTTGTACTTTTCCAGCACTTTCCTGCCGGCGATAAGTGCGGCATCCCGCGCGGACGGCTTGTAAAGGTACTTGTCACGCGGCGGCTCGGCGACGAGACCCAGCACGAACGTGATCACTGACTCCCGCTGCTCCGCGGTGAAGGGAAACTGCGGCATGCGGAGCCGCTCGTTGAAACGCTTGTTGCGCGGATTCACCTTTTTGTAGTCGTAGCTGCGGGGCTCAGCGAGCTTTTGATAAATGAAGCCAATCCGGTTTCCCGCCTCCAGTTGATGATGAAAAAATTCATCCGTCTCTGCGGCTGCGGTTGCTTCCTCGGCGGCAGCGTGGTCGTGGGCGGAGGATTTCTTGTCATGAGCATCGTGTGCGGCATGCCCATGCCCTTCCATGTATTCGGCAATATGCTCGAACGCCAGTTTGCTCGGGTCTTTGCGGCCCCAGTCCGCCAGGCCGGTGCCGATGGGCTTGGCGTCTTCAAATCCGGGAATATCGTGGCAGCCGTAGCAGCCGTACTTGGAAATGGTCTTGCGTCCCACGTAACGGAGCTTTTGCTGAAGCAGGTCCGCGCTGCCGCGCTTGACCATCTCTTTTTCCGCACCCTTGAGTTCGGACTCGAGCTCAGGCGGAATCCCGTTGTCCCGATACTCTTCGGCCATGCCAGGAAATGCTTCCTTGAGATATTCCAGCACGAGTTCATTGAGGTCGTCTGCAGCCCCTGTGATATCCGTTAGCTTCTTGGCCGCCTCCGGAACGGGTTTCCAATCCAGGTTTTCGGCACTCTTCGCGGCCCCTTCCGGCAGGACTGGCTTGGACAGCAGATACTCAACGATGTCCGCGGCAGGATCGAAGAAACGATCCGCCTCCTTCGGGTCCGCCTTGGGATGAAGTTCCGGACTCAGGAACAGGTTGGGCATCACCGTGCGGGCGTGGTAGCGGGACGGATCCTTGATCCAGCTATAGAGCCAGCTTCGCCCTTGCGGGTTGCGATCCGCGGCAAATTTGAGGTTGATATTGGATAGGTCCGGCCCCTGCACGATGTCCTCGGCCTTGCGGTATTTGCTGACATCTGGAAACTCGACATGCGTATGGCAGGCCAGACAGCCGCGGGTTTCGAATTGGAACTTGCCGCGAGCCAGCTTCTCTTCCGCTGTGCCAGCGTCGATTCCTTCCGGCTCCTTAATGGGGACGAAATCCTGCTTGTAGTTCGTCAGATAGGCCATGACGCCGCGGATTTCAATGGGCTCGAGTTTCTGGGCGAGGTGCAGTGACTCTTCGTCCTCTGAATCCTTGAGGTGATCGTGCAGGTTGAAGAACTTCGGCATCCGCGTGGTCGAGCGGAAATTCGTCGGATCGTTCAGCCAGTCATACAGGAACGGCTGGTCAAGTTTCTGACCAATGTAGCGCAGGGCGGGGCCGACTTTGCGGAGCGTGCCTGGGACTTCCACATCCTTGAGCATTCCGGAAAACTTGTGTTCGGCCGACGTAAGCGTCTGCCCAAGCTCGCCGCTCTTGTCCTGAGCGTCCTCATCCAAAATGCCCCGCAGCTCCGCGCGGGATGTGTTGTCTTCAGGATGATTCGCCAGCTGCGCACAGAGCTGATCAATGCGGGCCAGCCGGTCCAAGTGAGCATTGATGGCGGCAAGGGGCTTGCTGACAGGTTCGAGGGTCTTGTCTAGGGCTTCGACTTGCTTCTTCGCGGCCTCCGCCCCCTGGGTGGCTTTGGCCAGCTTCGTGTCCTTATCGGGCGCGGTGGAGGTTGCGAGAGCGGTCTTTTCCGCTTCGAACTTGAATTGCTCGCCGGCGGCAGTTTGACGATCCTTTTGAATCTCCGCGACGGCTCGTCCACCCAGTTTCTTGGCGAGTTCCTTCTGCAGCAGGTCGTTGAACTTCTTCTCGCGGGCAGGAAGACCGCGAGTCAATTCCTGGGCGACGGCAAAATAATTTGGCTCTAAACGGAGGTCCGGGCCGACCCGCTTGGCGGGGCCATCAAATCCGTTTACTTCGTGGCAGCCGAAACAGCCGTATTTGCGGATGAGCTGGTAGCCGTGGGCAACCCTGGGCGCGGGTGCGACCGGAAACTTCTCGCTGGATTCAAGCTCGACCACTTCGTGGTGGCACTTGAGGCAGGTGCTTTCAGTAAAGCGTTTGGCGTACATCGGAAAAATCCAATGCGGATTGTCGAACCACCCCTGCTCTTTGGTCCAGGTTTCCGCCTGGCTCTGATTGTCAGGCGTATGCGAAGCCCATTTGAAGTCCGTGGCGCTGCCTTGCCCTTCATGGCAGATCGTGCAGGCAAACGTGGCCATCCGGTGCGGGCTGGAATCGCTGATGTACAGGTCAAGGCGGGGGTGAGACGCGAACGGATTGGGCAACCCGCGGCGAACATAAAGTCGAATCGGCTTCCCCTCGGGGACAAGGTCCGCGAGCATGGCTGACACGCGATCTGGAGTACGCGTGCCGGCGAAAACGTCGTCACCATTCACTTTTTCGATGACGTCGCCGACCATCAGGCCGGGCCGTTTCGGATAGAGGGCTTCTTCCAAGCTCGGTTCGCTCACAAAAGTGGCAACCGAATCACGGATTGCCTCCCCGGGAACCTCCTGGTGCTCATTTTCCGTCGCGCCACTGCGCGTGATCAAGGCTCGAGCGGCGGGGGATTGCGGACGGACGAACTTGACCGTGATATCGCCGTCATTGAGCAGGCCCGCTTCGGCGAAGCGGACACCCAGCAACGCCTCGGCACTGGCTGGTTCAGCGCCCGCGGGCAATTTGGGAAGCTCCGTTGCTTTTGGTGGAATGATGACTAGCTCAAAGCGTTGCTCGTCCACGTAGGCGGGTGAAGTCGCCTCGCCAGGCAGCGACTTTTGCATCGCCTGGTGGCAGGTGGTGCAGCGGTCGAAGCGGCGGACTTTGCCATACGAGCCGTAACCAATCTCCAGATCGTCGGACCAGAGGTTGTCAATCTTGCGTGTGGTGCCGAAGGCATCGATGATGGGAAAATTCAGGATCTTTTTGCCGGGTAATGGGATCCAGCCGTACCATTCGTAGTAAGACTCGCGCTTGTCCTTGTGGGCTCCCTGCAAACGCACAAGGTCCGCTTGGGCAACCTCGGCCCCTTTCTTGGCGGCGTCTTCGTCCGTAGCGATCTCCTTGATGATCCTTTCCAGTCCCTTCCGATGGGAGGAAGCGTCCTGATAATCCTTGTTCACCTTCTTGTAGCCGCTATGCGGATCGTCGTTCAGCCTGTCCACTTCCGCTTGTAGTCGGCTGAGTTCCGCCGGGGGCTTGTGGTCACGGTGGCCCATGTCCAGATTGGCTTTGGCCGCGTCAATCTTGCCGTTGCGGACCTTGCGTTCTTGAAGCAGGTTGTCTTCACGGGTCTTCGCGCTATAGGCCCAGGACTTGAGCTCAGCGATGATCTTCTTCCGCTGCGCTCGGGCGACATCGTCGATCTTTTTCGAAGCGCTGAGTGCATCCGCGGCAGCCTTCGCCAACTTGTCGTCAGCCGGGTTCTTTTCCGCCTCCCTGGCCGCCGCTTCCGCAGCCTTTAGGGGCTCGATCGTTTCCGCATGGAGATCGTTCAGCTTTTCAACGTCCCGCTTCAGGCGATCCTGTTTGCCCTGGGAAACCGTCGTCGCGCGATTCTCGGCGTCGTTAACCAGCAAAGCGATGAACTTGACAATCAGCGTTTCGTCGATGCCTCCCGTTTCCGCCTTCCGAAGTTGTTCTTCGTACAGCGAGTGGGATTGGTATGCCGCGGTCGCCTCGACCTGCTCCTGCCGCCAAAGCGTCATTTTCTGATCGACTTCCAGCGCCTGGGGCTGGATGGTTTTCCAGGACCGGTAGTGGTCCTTGTAAAACATCCAGACCGTCGTCAGCGTGAGCAGCACGCCGCTGACGGCGAAGATTCGGTGGAGCAACGCTTGGTTACGCCAGGTGGATTCCGTTGCGGGCATGCCGGCTTCTTTTGACCTTAAAAATTGAGCATGTATTCGGGCATCGAAATGACGTATTTCAAATTCACCGTCCAGCGGGCGAGCATCTTGAGCGGCAGGAGCATCATCATGAGCAGCAGGTTCGTGAGAACCATATAGCGGATGAAACCCATACGGATGAACATGTCGCGGAAAAATTTGCTCACAACCACCAGCATGGGCGGCAGGATGGTCAGGTAGCCGATGACGAGCAAAATGCCGGGGAGCTCCCGGACAATGGCGTAGCCGACCTTCATCATTTCCGAGGAACCTTCCGGCGCTTTGGGACGGCTCAGGCCCCAGCCGACCAGGTCGGGCAAATCAATCCAGAAGAATTCGGACAGGTCGCGATTGTTGAGAGCTTCCACCTTATGGGCGTCCCAAATCTCATAGGGACCGAAAAAGTTCCAGTTGGGGCCGCGGAGGAACGTCCCCATCACAATCAGCGTGACCCACAGCACCAGGAACCCGAACTGAAACGTGAGGTAGGCGAACTTCCGCTGGTCGATGGTGTAATAGCCGTTACCCTTCTTGTTGAAATCGATGTAGGGAATGGCCATGAGGCCGTTGATGACCATGCTGGGGAGCACGACGCCCGCCATCCACGGGTCGTAATAAACGAGCATCTCTTGCAGACCGAGGAAGTACCAGGGAGCTTTCGACGGGTTGGGGGTTTTCACGCTGCTGGCCGGCTCCTCCAGCGGAGCTTGCAGGGCGATGGCCCACACGATGAGGAACGCCGTCAGGGCGACCATGCAAATCAGCTCGGTGTAAACGAGGTCCGGCCAGACCAGGACTTTCTCGTCATCAAGCTTCTCTTCCGGCCCGAGCCCCTGCTTCAGCCGATCGTCGTTGCGGACCGCCTGGTAAGCGCTCAGCCAGGTAAAGAAGCCGAGCAGGAACACCAGGCCAACGATGGGGACGTTGTCCGGCTTGGTCACGATCGCCGCAAAATTCTGGTCGGTGAGCGACATGCCCATCAGCAGGGCGGACAGGTTGAGCAGCCCCCACGCCATCGGCGGCTGGACGACGTATTTTCGGAGGAAGAACAGAATCAGCAACAAGACCATGGACCCCACGGAGTAGATGGTGGGGTTCATCGCGCGGTTGACGCCGCTCCGCAGTAATTGCGGCAGCGAAATGATTTCCATCCAGTCTTGGCGGCCGCTGAAGGCGATGGGGGCCAAGATGGTGAAGAATATCGAGACCCCCAACCACGCCATCGAAACGGTGAACGGCAACTTAGAAATCGGCAGCCGGAACAGCACCTTGTCACGCCCGGATTGCCAGATGACCAGGGCGGCGAAGGCATTCATGACCGCCAGTACCAAATAGAACGAGCCGAGAAAGCCCGCTATCTGGTGGAGAAAAGTCTCGTAGGGAACGTGCGAGTGCATGTGCTTTGGGGTCTACGTCAGCCAGGTCTATACAACTGCCGTTACAAAGGTCCGCTGATGCCGCCATCCTTGCGGATCCGCCAGAAGTGAATTGCCATGAGGAGAGCTGCCGCCAAGGGAATCGCCACGCAGTGCAAAACGTAAAAGCGGTTGAGCGTTTCCTCGCCGACGAAGCGGGCCCCGAGCAGGCCAAAACGGGCGTCTGAGGCGTTGGTAATCATGTCAATGCCGTCGATGTTCAGGAGCTGATTGCCGGGGCCTTCATATCCCAGGAATGGCGTCGCGCGGGCCATGTTGGAGCCGACCGTGATGGCCCAAATCGCCAACTGGTCCCACGGCAACAGATAGCCGGTAAACGACAGGAGCAGCGTCAGCAGCAGCAAAACCACACCGATGACCCAGTTGAATTCCCGCGGCGGCTTGTAACTGCCAGTGAGGAATACGCGATACATATGCAGCCAGACCGTAATCACCATCGCGTGGGCCCCCCAGCGATGCAACTCGCGGAGGATGCCCATTGAGGTGACGTCGCGGAGGGCCAGGATGTCGTTAAACGCCCATTCGAGGGTCGGGCGGTAATAGAACATCAGGAGGACGCCGGTGATCGTCTCCACCAGGAACAGGAAGAACGTCACTCCACCCATGCACCACGTAAAGCTCAGGGCAATCCCCTGCTTCTTAATGGAAACCGGATGCAAATGCAGGAAGAAGTTGGTGAGCATCACCACCACGCGGTTGCGGCGGTCCACCGGCATCGGGTGCCGGAAGATGCTCTTCCAAATCTGCGACTCGCGGATGATTTCGCTCAGGGAGGCCATGGGGTCTATCGGGCAGCTAAGTTGTTGGTCGTCTCTGGTATTGGACGGAGCACTGCTCCGCCCCATTCGTTACACCGGCACGAACGAAGCCGCGTCATTCCACTGGCCAAGTTCCTGGTTGAAAATACGGCTTTTATCGACCAGAATCTGACCATCGTCGGCCAGGCTGATGGCGTAGCGCTCCAGCGGGCGGGGGGCCGGGCCTTCAAAATTGACCCCGTCCTTATAAAAACCACTGCCGTGGCAGGGGCATTTGAATTTCTGCTCCGCCTCCAGCCAGTTCGGCGTGCAGCCCAGGTGGGTGCAGACCGACTTGAGGGCGTAGATCATCGGCTGCCCTTCCACTTCGTAGCGGACGATCCAGACGCCGAACTGCGGAATAAACTTGGTTTCGACCTGACCGGGCGAGAATGAGTCGGGAAAGCCGACCTTGAACCGCGTGGGAGGCTCAATGAGGATGTTGGGGAACATGAAGCGGGCGGTTCCGAGCAGCCACATTAAATGAGTGGCAGCCAGAGACGAGAACCCGACCGCGAGCGAAGAGCCGAAGCAGAAGCCAAACAGGCCGGTCAAAGTCGCCATAAACGAGCGGCGAGTCGTCGTCTCGGCAACGGGTGCTCTCGGCCGGGCATAGTCCGGTTTTGCCGGCATCGGCGGAACGTCGAGTTTCTTCTTTCCCTCGGCAACCGGCTGGCCCTTCGCGGCAGCTTCGGCCTTGGTAATGGGGCCAGGCTTGGCACCTTTACGGGCGGCGGCGAGGATGCTCGCGGTATCTTTGGCACTCGCTGTGGGAGAAGCCGATGGCTTGGCTTCAGCGGCGGACTTGGGAGCGGCGGCAGCTTTGGGGGCAGGGGCCGGTTTTGCTGCGGCGGGCTTGGGCGGTTCTTTCGCGACAGGTGCCGCAGCTCCGGCACCTTTACCTGCGCGAGCTGCGGCCAGGATGTCCGCCATGCTCATTTGGCCGGCAGACTTCTTTGCCACGGGGGCGGCTGGAGCTGCGTCCGCCACCGGCGCGGGAGCCGAAGCGATAGGCTCTGCTTCGGAAGTTACCTCGGCAGCGGGTGGCGGCGCACCGCCAGCCTTCTCGGCTCGTGCTGCCGCCAGGATTTCGGCCACCGACAGTTTTTTAGCCATAGGACGCCACCTGGCGATGAATATCACCTAACTTGAACGCCATCAATGGTTTACGTCGTGAATTAACCGGCGGGTTCGACTTTGTGATATTTTTCACGAACCCTCTACTAAGTTGTACGCGCGCGACAAGGATTGTCAACTACCCCATTTCGCCAATCCCAATATTTCTTACAAAATTGTAAGGAATATCGCCGAAATTTTCGCTTTGGCACTGGCCGGTTTTCAGGCTCTTTCGCCATCAAAACGTCACAATGTAGCGTCAACTTGCGGGCATCGGCAAGTAGCCGTGAACGCATGAAGTGCTGATTCCCGCAATCCTCCGCCGGATTGCCGTCGCCGCCCGTTTCCCCCTCCTCGCGCGCACCATTCTCAAACGGTATATTCTTGTCATGGCAAAGATGAATATCCTGGTCGTCGGCAACGGAGGGCGCGAGCACGCACTGGCTTGGAAGCTGGGTCAGAGCCCGCGCGCTGGGACGATCTTCGTCGCCCCCGGAAACGCCGGGACCGCAGTGGATGCCGTGAATGTCGATATTCCCGCAGAGGATATCGGGGCGCTCATTCGATTCGCCAAGCAGAATGTCGTCGAACTCACCGTGGTCGGCCCCGAAGCGCCGCTGGTCGCCGGCATTGTCGATGCGTTCCAGACGGAAAAGCTGCGAGTATTTGGTCCCTCTAAAGGGGCGGCGCAGCTCGAAGGGAGCAAGGTTTTTTGCAAAAACCTGCTGCAAACGGCCAATGTCGCCACCGCGGAATACTATGTCTTCCGCGACGCCGAGAGCGCCAGCCGCTTTGTGCTCGACCGCTTTCCCGACGAGCGGGAAAACGTGCCACTGGTGGTCAAGGCGGATGGCCTGGCGGCCGGCAAGGGTGTGGTTGTCTGTTCTACCCGCCCGCAGGCGCTCGACGCGATCGACCGCATCGCCCGCCAGATGGAATTCGGAGTCGCTGGCAAGCAACTCGTAATTGAAGAGCGGCTGCATGGGCCAGAGGCGAGTGTGTTGGCCATTACCGATGGCCGGACCATTCTCACGCTCCCACCGGCCCAGGACCACAAAGCGGCCTACGACGGGGACGAAGGGCCAAATACTGGAGGCATGGGGGCTGTCTGCCCCACGCCTATCATCGACGACGTCACGCTCCACAAGATTGAGGCGGAAATCCTCGTTCCCACCATCCACACCATGAAACGGAGCCGCACACCCTTCAAAGGGGTGCTCTATGCCGGCCTGATCATGACCCACCAGGGCCCCAAAGTTCTGGAATACAACGTCCGTTTTGGCGACCCCGAATGTCAGCCACTACTCATGCGGCTGAAATCGGATTTAGTCGAGGTGCTTGAGGCTACCATCGACGGTAAGCTCGATGAGATTCCGCCGCTAGCATGGGACGATCGTCCCTGCGTCAGCGTCGTGATGGCCAGCGAAGGCTATCCCGGGCCTTACGAAAAGGGGCGTCCCATTCGTGGGCTCGAAGAAGCCGCGGCGATCCCCGATGTGAAGGTTTTCCATTCCGGCACCAAGCTCGTCGATGGCCAGGCCGTCACGGCCGGCGGCCGCGTCCTCGCGGTCACCGCCCTGGGTCCTTCCTTCTCCGCTGCCAAGTTGCAGGCCTACACCGCCGTCAAATGCATCCGCTGGCCCGGCGCGTGGTGCCGCAAGGACATTTCCGACAAGGCGCTGCACTTGCCGAAGGCCGAAGTTCGGAAAAAGTAGTCCGCGCCATAGTAGTCCGCACACGGAGTATGCGGGCTACTATCATTTTCTCGGCACCGGCACTTGCAGCACCGTATACGGAATCAGCATCAGGATGTTGACCGTGTTGTCGTGCCCTTCGGCGACTCCCAGGATGACATGACGCGAAGTCGTGTGGCCGTCGGCCAGCTTGATCAGCCCGCCGTGGAACGGCAGGTTCTTGCCCGCGGCGTCCGTCATCGGGACGTAGTCCGGATTGGAGACCGCCACGCAGCCGTGGTCGGTCGGCTCTTTCTCGCCGGGCTTGTGGCTGACCAGATGCAGCAGGTTGATTCCCTCCGGAGCGTTCTCGGTGATGGCCACCCAGCAGGTGCCGCTCTTGCCAACGCACATCGCCCGGCAGTCGACGGTCTTCGCCCCAGCGATGAGCGTCCCCACGGTTCGCCCGGGCAGGGTGGTCCCTTCGGCGGTCAAGTCATAGGAGAAAAGGGCGTTGCTTGTCATCGGCTGGGAGTAGAGCGTTTTGCCGTCGGGGGTGATGTCCCAATTGATCGGATCAGGATTCGGCGTCAGCGCCAGCTTGGTCTCGGCTGTCGGCGGCTTGCCGTCGATCGACTGCTTGAGGCGTTCGAGCTTGTCAGTTTTGGGGTCGTAGCGGGCGATGTCGCCGCCGAGGATGGGATGGTACGCCCGGCCGAGATAATCCACGACAATGAAGCCATAGAAATGCTCGGTGTCCATCAGATCGCGGTACTTGCCGGTCTTGAGGTCGAGAATCAGCAAGATGGAATTCTCTCCCGGCCCCGGCCGATGGTCGCTGCACGTCGAGATATACGCCACGCCGCGGCTCTCGTCGGGCGTGATGCTGTTGATGCCGTGGTGCGGCACGGGAATGGGATAGACCTTCGTCTCGCCGGTCTTGGGGTCATACACCATGGGATAGCCGCCGGGATAATCCTCGCGTTTCTCCTTGGTGGCATCGGGATATCCCTGCTTGGTGCCGAAATAAATTTTGCCGCTCGCCCCGACGTTGTTTCGGGTGTGGATCTTGGCTTGCGAACCGAATCCCTTGAGGTCCTTGCCAATCGCCTTATGGCAATCCACGACAGCCTTCATTGTCTTAGTCTTGGGATCAAATTCCACCAGCCAGGAGTTCACGCCGTTGGCATGCGTGCCGATATACAGCCGCCCGTCGAGTCCGGGAATGATGGAAAAATAGCCTTCACCATCGGGTGCCGTCTCTTTGGGCACGGCATAGGCCGTAGCGGAAACCCACTTTCGAGGAGGCGGATCGGCAGCGAAAAGGCAATTCGTTAGGACTACGGCAAGTGCCACGGAAAACAGCACCGAGTATCTCTTCGTCATGGAATTCTCCTTGGAATCTGTCTTAGAATTTCTTTGCGGTCTCTGCGCCTCTGCGTGATGCTTTCCGAAAGGCAGGCATCACGCAGAGGCGCAGAGACCGCAAAGGTTTTTTTCTTTGTTTCCTTCGTTACCTTCTGTTCCAATTCCTCCGCCTACTGTTTCACCACGATCCGTAGGTCCCCCGCCACTTCCTTTTTCTCAATCTTCCCCTTCCCGTGCGGCAAGATGACTTCGACATCGCAAATCTTGATTTCACCCAGCCCCAAGTGGACGATCGCTTCCTGTCCCGAAGCATAGCCGTAACCTACGGCGATTTCCTTCTGTCCCAGCAGTGCCGCCGCGTCGCCGAGTTTTCCTGCTGGATAAATTCGCACTACAGCGCCGACTCCCTGTCGGTTCGTTCCCTTGGGCCCTTCGACCGTGACATCCAGCCAATGTCCCCCCTGCGTCTCGTTTTTCAGCAGCAGCGAGCGGCTATCGACCCACCAGTTGGCCAGGAAAAGGTCCAGCTTGCCGTCCCGGTTGTAGTCGCCGCTGGCACCAGGGGCCATATAGATGATCTTGTTTTCCTTTTGCATTCTGCCGAAGACCGCGGTGACATCGCCGTCCTTCTTATCCGCTTCGGTCGGGAAGTCATTGACCGCGAGGGCGCTCGTTGCGAATTGTGGCAGTCCGTCTTTGACACCCAGGCCGCGGAAGATCACGGGGTGCGGCCGAACACTCTGCTCGAACTTGACGATGCTGGTGTAGATGTCCGGCCAGCCGTCGTTGTCGAAATCCTGGATCTCAACGTGTGGGCTCTTCATCGGCAGCGGAATGAGGCCGACTCTTTCCGTCACGTCCTCGAACTTCGGCATGCCACCCGTGACGCCCCGATTGAGAAACAGCCGCACCGGAACGCCGCCGGTGAACCACGGCCGGTCGCAGTGCGAGCCGATGAGGATATCGACCAGGCCGTCCCGGTTCACGTCGCCGAAGGTGCACCCGCAGACGGTGTCGTCGGGTGTGTCGTTGTATTTCCAAGCGAAGTCGCCTCGGTCCTTGGGCAGTTCGGTGAAGCGCCCTTTGCCGTCATTCAAGAACAGCCGCGTCCCATGATGGCGTCCGCCAAAATACAAATCGGGCCAGCCGTCCCCGTTCACGTCCCCGGCCGCCACGCCAAACCCCGTGAGTTGCGCCGGCAGTCCCGCGGACTGGCTGACGTTTTCAAACTTGAAGTTGCCGAGGTTGCGATACAGCCGCGAGCGGCTTTGGCCCCCCTGAAAAAAGCACTCGCCGACGACCAGGTCGAGCAGGCCATCGCCGTCGTAATCGGTCGCGCAGACGCTCCGGGCGGCGATGCCCAGAGGACAGCTATTCGATTCCTTCGAGGCATCGGTGAACTTGCCTCCCCCTTCATTGCGGAACAAATGGTTCGGATCGGCATAGTGCGGGTCCGTCTTCCCCCCGTCGATGGCGTGATTCGTGACGTACAGGTCCAAATCGCCGTCGTTATCCAGGTCCGCGAAGACACCGCCATTCGCACGCCCGAGCACCCGCAACTGCACCTGCGGATCAAGCTCAAACTTCCCCAACACATTCCGAAAAAACTGGTTCGGCTTGCTCCCATAGGGCGATCCGCCAAACGCCCCGACATACAGGTCCGCCCAGCCATCTCCATCCACGTCCCCCCAGGCCACCCCGTGCCCGGCAATCTTTCCGACATGCGGAAACAGCCCGGCTTCGTCTCCCGCATCCTTAAACACTAGCGGCTGCTGGGGGACGGCATGAGTGGCGAGGAAGGCAATCAGAACCAGCGATAAGCAACTCGTACGCATGTTCAGCTCCTGGGCGTTTCCTTCGCGCTCCGAATGATACGCCTTGCGGGAACTCGCCACAATCAAGCGCCCCTCGTAGCGCGTGCGTGCTTCCCCTCTGCGATCTCTGCGCCTTTGCGTGATGCTCCTCCCAGAACTACATAAAGGAACCGTAAGGAGCATCGCGCAGAGGCGCAGCGCGCGCAAAGGAAGAGTTGGAGTAGTCACCGATTGTCGGTCAGGTCGTGATCAAAAAAAGGGGGCCACGCTGTTGCATGGCCCCCCTCTGAGTTTCACCGCTCAACATCTTACCCACTAATACTCATCCGCCGCTGCGTGGGTCGGGGCATGCTCCAGGTCCACCGGCTTGTAACCTCCCTTGGACTTGAAGTAGAAAATCAGCACGCCGTAGCAGATCAGCATGAAGGTGGGGAACATCGCCATATCCAAAAGGGCCCGTTGCTTGCTGCGACTCTTGGTGTCGGTAAGTTCTTTAGTGGCGGCTGCCGCGTCGGCAGCAGGCAATTTCTTGGTGAGTGCCTCGACTGCGGCATCATCGAGAATCGTATAAGGAAGTACCTCGTAGCTCCGCTTGACCGTAACGGGCACCACCTTTCCGTTCTCAACCAGTCCGGGAAGCTTGGCATGCAATTCCTTGTTTTCCACAATCGCATTCAGTTGAGCTTTCGGTTGCAGTGTGCCAATGTAGGGGAAGCCAAGCGTACCGACTGCCAACATCCCGATGCCAGAGATGGCGTTGAGCGTCAGCGCTCCGCCTCGCGGACATTGTTCGGATACCACACCGAGCATGGTCGGCCAGAAGAAGGTTTTTCCAAAGCCATACAGCGTGGCAGCAATGAAGATTGCTGCTCCCTGAGCGAAACTCAGATAGCCCAGGCCGAGAATCGCCAAGAGGGCGCTTATGGCCAATAATCCCAGTGGCGAGAGATTATGCACAATTGGACCAGCAAAGAACCTCATTACCAGCATGATGGCCGAGGTATAAACCAGAATCCAACCGGCGTGGAATCCTTGTGTCTTGGCGATCCCTTCCATGATCGACGTAATCCAGCCGTCCGTGCCGATTTCCGTGGTGGCCAGCGGCATCATGATGATAATCAGGAAAAGCAGCAGGGGGCGTCCAAACGACTGGGTATATACGCCGAATCCAGCGACCAGAGCCAGGCCGAGAGCGACAAAGCCAAGTTTAAAGCCCAGACCGATCTGAACCGTGCCCCCCACGGTAAAGAAATCGATCAATTGCAACACCAGGAGCACGGCGACAATCGCAGCACCGCCGACCCCGAATTCCGACAGCATGTCCTTATAGCTGACACCCGCCTTGACCCGCTCGCTTTCCGGAAACTTGAGGCCAATCAACATCAAAAAGTAAACGACTGCAGGCACGCCAATTAACCCAATTTTCACCGCCCAGGGAGTGTCCTTGGCAAACGTATCAATGCCAATGAGCAAAAGGCCGGTGATCACGAGCCCGCCTGGCCAGCCGGCGTGCAAGATGTTGAGCCATTTCGTTTTTTCTTTGCTGAACATTGTCGCCACGACGGGATTGATAAATGCTTCCACCGCACCGTTGCCTAACGCGCAAACCAGACTTCCCCAATACAAAAGTTGAAAGCCCGTTGCTTTATCGGAAACGCAATAGGCCGCGATCGCCATGATCGTCCAAACGATGTGTCCCGCAAAAGCACAGATCATCGCTGTCTTGTAACCAATCTGATCGATGAACAGGCTGAAAAGAATGATGCTCAGGGCGAAAGGCCAGATTCCGATACCTGTTAGACGCCCAGCTTCTGCCGGGTCAAGTTCAAATTCGACGCTCCACGTATCAATCAAGAACATGCGGCCCACGAACGAAAACGCCGTGGTGATCAGGGCGATGAAGCACCCCCAAAAGAGGATTTGTTTCTGACTATCTGAAGATTCGTCTTTGGCCATGCGAGGTCACTCCAAGGTCGAAACGCTGAGAGAGGAGGCGGGAGCTGTCGTTAAACAAGTTTGAGAGTATAGCAAGCCTGGGAAAGGAATCAACGCAACGAGCCGTTTCGACAATCCTTTTTGGCTTTTTGTGGCGGACAAGCTGGTTCGGTTTGCCAACCACGAAGACCTTGCCGGCTCCTCATTCGCCATTCGAGCCTACAGACGGGCCCCCTGTGGCTACGTCAGGCCAGTAGATCTTTGATCACATGCCCATGCACGTCGGTCAGGCGGCGGTCGATGCCGCTGGTGCGGAAGGTGAGGCGGGTGTGGTCGATGCCGAGGAGGTGCAGAATGGTGGCGTGGATGTCGTAGACCTGGGTGGGGTTTTCGCGGTCGAGCGGGCGGTAGCCCCATTCGTCGCTGGGACCGTGGCTGATGCCGCCGCGGATGCCGCCGCCGCAAAGCCAGTTGGTGAACACAAACGGGTTGTGGTCCCGGCCATTGGGCCCTTGGCTGCAGGGCATGCGGCCGAACTCGGTGGTCCAAAGGACGAGCGTGTCGTCGAGCAGCCCCCGCTGCCGCAAGTCGGCAATGAGGGCGGCTGCTCCGCGGGACATGCCCAGGGCAAGGGGGCCGTGGTCGCGGTGGAGCTCTTCGTGTGAGTCCCAGTTGCGGCGGGGAAAGCCGTTGTCGCAACCGGACCAGATTTGCACGAAGCGCACGCCTCGTTCTAAGAGGCGGCGGGCAACCAGGCATTTGCGGCCGAAATAGTCGGTCTCCTCGACCTCGTTGATCTCCTTGTCGAACTGCGTCTTGCCGTGGTCCAGCCCATAGAGCTTCAAGATGTGGGCCGGCTCACCGGAAAGATCCAGGGCCTCTGGGGCGGAAAGCTGCATCTGCGCGGCGAGCTCGTAGCTCTTGATGCGGGCTTCCAGCCGATCGTCGCCGGGGCGGGTCGCCTCGTGCTGCTTGTTCAGCTTCTTCATCAGCGACGAAGCGGCGGCTTCGGAATCCTTCGTGATGAACTTGCCACCGGTGGGAAAGAGGTCGGCGATGGGATTGGCGGTGCCCGGACGGATGACGGTCCCCTGGTGCTGGGCGGGCAGAAATGCCGAACCCCAGTTCTTCGGCCCGCTCGGCCCGAAACCCCGATGGTCCGGCAGTACGACAAACGTGGGCAGGTTATCGTTTAGGCTTCCCAGGCCGTAACTGATCCAGGCTCCCATTCCCGGAAAGCCGGGCGTCTGAAAGCCGGTGGCCTGCAGGAGCGTGGCCTGGCTGTGGACCCCCGTTTTGCCGACCATGTTGTGAACGAAGGCCATTTCGTCTACGCACGGCCCCAGCGGTGCGGTGATTTCGCTCAAATTCTTGCCGCACTTGCCGTACTGCTGCCATTTCCAAGGCGATTTCAGCCACGGGCCAAGTCCGTTCTGAAAGACCTCTACCTTCTCGCCAAAATCCGACGCCTGGCCATGCTTTCTTTCCAGCATCGGCTTGTAGTCCCACAGGTCGACGTGGCTGGCGGCACCGGACATGAAGAGCTGGACAACCCGTTTGGCTTTGGCGGGATGGTGGAGGACGCGGGTGGGAGAGGGAGAGACGGAGAGTGGGGGAGTGGGGGAGGTTTTGGAGTTGGACTGCTCGTCGGCTCGGGCGTCATTGCCCAAGAGCGAGGCGAGCGCGAGGGAGCCGAAGCCTTGGCCGAGAGAGGCGAGGAGTGCGCGGCGAGAGAGGGGCATTTCGATCATGTGGCTCAGTCCACAAACAGGAACTCATTGAGGTTCAAGATCACCCGGCAGGCATTGGCCATTCCATGCTGCTCGGCGTAGGCGGTCAGCTCGCGAAGCTCTTCGGCGGTGGGGTCGCGGGTGATGGCGAGGCGGAAGGCGGCGGTGATTTGATCGGCAGGAGTTTTGCCAGCGGCGGTTGCTCGGGCAGCAAAGTGTTCGCTCATGCGAAGCATGAATTTGTTATTGAGCAGGGCCAGGGCGGAGAGGGCGTTTTGGGTTTCGTTCCGCTTGTCCACCAGCTGCGAGGGGTCGGCGCAGTCGAGACATTCCATGAAAGGGTCCGGGGCGGAGCGGACGATGAAGCGGTAGATGCTGCGGCGGTGGGTTTTCGGGTCGTCGGGATCCATCTTGTCGTATTCGTAGTGTGGCGAGTGCTCCGGCTTCTCGAGGACGAAATCCCAGTAGCCGGGGCCTCCCATGGTGACGTCGAGTTTGCCGGCCACCGCGAGCGTGGCGTCGCGGAGTGACTCGGCATCGAGCCGGCGGCGATTGGCCCGCCAAAGGAACTGGTTGCCCGCGTCGATTTTGGCAAAGGCTTCGTTGTGCGCGGAGCTTTGGCGATAGGTGCTGGAAAGCAGAATGAGCCGGTGGAGCTTTCTCAGAGATTGGCCGTCGTCACGGAATTCCACGGCCAGCCAATCCAGCAGCTCCGGATGTGTCGGCAGTTGGCCCATGCGGCCGAAGTCGCCGGCGGAATCGACCAGGCCACGGCCGAAGTGATATTGCCAGACGCGATTGACAATCGACCGCCATGTGAGCGGGTTTTTGTCGTGGCTGATCCACTGGGCGAGGGCGGCGCGGCGGTCCCCTTCTTTGTGATCAGGCGGCAAATCGAAGCGGGGAGGTAGGTTTGGAATGATCGGAATCGTCCCCGGGCCGACGAGCTTATCTGGCCGCTTGATGTCGCCGCGGAGCAAGATGTGGATTTCCCGCGGCTTGCCGCCGGAAGCGCCAGTGCCGACGAACGTGCCGCTGCCCGTGTGAATGGTGCCGGCATAGACCTGTTGTTGCGGGGGGAGAGCGGCGAGGGCGTCTTCCAACTCTTTCATCGCCTCCGCCAGCTTGCGGATTTCCAGCTTGAGTTCTTTGTTGAGAAACCGCTCCAGGATTTCCTTGCGTTTCTCAGTGAGTTTTGCAGTCTCGCCGATCGCTGCGGACTTGATGCCGTAGTAATAGCCGTCCACCAGATTCTTGCGGCTCCAGCGGACGGGGGCCTCGATGGAATCAAGCGAAGTGACGGGCTTGCCGGCAGCCATGTTCTCGCCGCCAGGGGTAAGAACCATGAATTCTGCAATGGCGAAGATGAAGTCGTTCTGTCGCGGGGCGAGTTTTGTGGCCGTAATGCGGACGTAGCGAGCGGCTGTTCCCTTGGGCGCGACGACCTCTTGCGGAACAACGCCGGGATTGAGGAAGTCGGCTTGCGTCTGATCCACGAGCGTAACTACATTTGCCGCGAACGTCTCATGTTCGGACGCTTCAATCTTGAACCGGACCGGAAATCCGAATCCCGCTCCAATCTTGTTGAAGTCATCGTGGCAGCCGACGTAGATCAGCCGCTCGATGGGCGTGCTCTTCCCTAAATCGACCTGCACCCATTTCACTGCGTCTTGCCGCGGCTCGATGTTGCTGTGATAGCCGAATTCGGGCTTTTCCCCAACGGGGCCGGCCTTGGAGAGTTCGGCAAGGCGTTTTTCAACCGAGGCGAGCTCTTCGCCTCCCGCCTCCCGAATCTTAACGTCCTGTTCCTCCTGATCCTGCTTCAAATCCTTGAGACCGCTGGTCAGCTTTCTCCGTCGATCCGCCACTGCCGGGTCCGCATCGTACGCCTTATCCGCCCGGTCCACCGCGGCGAAGACAGCTTGGAGGCTGTAGTAATCCTCCATCGTGACGGGGTCGAACTTGTGGTTGTGGCAGCGGGCACACTGGACCGTGGTGCTGCAAAAGGCATTCATCGTCGCCGTCACCATGTCGTCCCGGTCGAGATTGCGGGCCGCCATGCCGTCGATCTTGGTCTCCGGAACTTCCGCGTGGCCGACGAAATCCCACGGCCCCGCTGCGATGAAGCCGAGGGCCGTGATGCCATCCGCCGAGCCCGGATAGAGCACGTCCCCCGCGAGCTGCTCCCGCACGAACTGGCCGTAGGACTTGTCCTGATTCAGGGAGCGGATGACGTAGTCGCGGTAGGGCCAGGCGTTGGGGCGGAGCTTGTCCTTGTCGTAGCCGTGCGTGTCGGCGTAGTGAACTACGTCGAGCCAGTGGCGAGCCCAGCGCTCGCCGTATCTCGGCGACTCCAGCAGCCGGTCCACCAGTTTTTCGTACGCCCGCGAGTCTTGGTCCTTCAGAAACGCGCTCGTCTCTTCCGGCGACGGCGGCAGGCCGATGACGTCAAAGTAAAGCCGGCGGAGAAGCGTGAGCTTGTCTGCTTCGGCAGACGGCGCGAGCTGCTTCTCGCGGACTTTGGCCAGGATAAAGGCATCGATGGGATTGCGGACCCGCTTCTCATCTTCAGCCGCCAGTTTCGGCAGCGGTGGACGAACCAGCGTCTGAAGGGACCACCAGTTAGTGTCGGCGATGGCCCGATCCAGAAGTGCCAGGTCAGCCGGCCATTTCGCGCCAGCGGCAATCCAGTCGCGGATGAGGGCCACTTCCTCTTTCTTCAGCGGCGGACCCTTCTTGGGCATCTCCGGCTTGTCGCCACTGATATAGTCCAGCAGCAGACTCCCCGCCGGCTTCCCCGGCTCAATCGCGGCTCCATTCTCGCCCCCGTCCAGAACTTCCTTCTCCGTCTGCAGCGACAGCTTCCCCTTTTTCTCCGCCCCGTTATGGCAACTGAGGCATCGCCGCTCAAAAATCGGAGCGATGTCGCGGCGGAAATCGGCATCGGCGGCTCGTACCTCTACGGCCGAAACTGCCATGACCAACAAAACGAAATTGAAACGCAAATTGAGCACGTCGTTTCCTAAGTGTTGTTTGCCAGAAGCCGCTCTACTTCCTCCAAAAGCACGGCAACGTCTTTGTTAGAAGAGCCGAGTTCCATCAGTCTGTGTCGTTCCCCTTTCAACGCAACGACGGCCTCCTCGAAACGACCTACGTAGTTCAAGGCAAAACCGAGAAACGAAGGGTGTCGAATGACGGGAATAATGTCTGATACGGACTGAAAGCGATCGAGGTAAGGAATGGCAACTTTCAAGAGGGCCGGCCCAACAGTGTTCATGAAGCGTCGTCGCATGTTCTCTTCATTCTTGCAGTTGAACATTGCCTGGGAGCTAATTCCATTTTCGGTAAGGTATGAGAACGAGTCTGTCGGCACGCCCATTCCGTTAGGAAATCGCTGGTTGAAGAGTGGGTATATCGCCGGTGAGTGTGGAAAAACAAGGACGTCGTACCAAGCCCCACGGAGGCCCATGTCAGGCGTGATGAAATGGAAAACCTCATTACCCACTTTCCGGTAAAAGGTGCACCTTTTAGACCCTTGGGTGGTGAATCCGAGAGGAATCAGAACTTCGCCGAACAGTTCCTTAGCAAGTGAATTGAATACCTTTGCCCTCATCAACTGACCCTCTCAATCGCCATTCGAATTTCGTCATTTCCCCTTGGGCTTCACCGCCGCCACCAAAAACGTCGGGCTCATCGACTCGAACCGCAACTGGTCGAACTGGTCGTTGCCGCGGGCGAGGTTAATCATCCAGACCTTGGCGTCCCCCGCTTTGGCGACGAGAACGCTCCGGACATCGGCCAGATTGTCGATGCTGCCGACGTTGGCCATCAGCCGGCCGCCGGGTCGGAGCTGATCGAACGCCTGCTCGACGATGTGGCTCACCTGCCGGCCGGTGCCGCCGACGAAGACCGCATCGGGGGCGGGGAGGCCGGACCAGGCTTCGGGCGCTTTGCCGAGCACAGGAGTGAGGTTCGTCACACCGAAGGCCTCGGCGTTCGACGAAATCAGGTCGTAGTCCGCGGGGTCCATTTCAATGGCGAATACCTTGCCGCCACCGGCGATCTGTGCGGCCTCAATGGCCACCGAGCCGCTGCCGGCACCGATGTCCCAAACAACGCTGGTTGGGCCGAGGTCCATTTCCGCCAGGGCGATGCACCGCACTTCGGCGGGCGTGAGCAGGCCCCGCTTGGGATGGGATTGCAAAAAGGCTTCGTCCGGATTGCCGAACAGCCGCTTTCCCGCCATCGTGCTGGGGCGGTCGGGAACGTCCGGCTTGCGGACGAGAATCATCACGTTGAGCGGCGAGAATTCCTGAGCGGCGACTTCGCTGAGTTCCCCTTGCGTGACACATTCGTCGGGGGAGCCGAGGTTCTCGCAGACGTAGGCGGTGAAGTAGTCGATGCGGCGGTCGAGCAGAGCCTTGGCAACCTGGCTCGGCGGAATCGCCTCGGTCGTAAACAGGCCAACCTTGGCCGCGGTGCGGGCCTTCTCCGCCACGCGGTCGAGCGGCTGGGTGGCGAGATTGGTGAGGTAGGCCTCGTCCCAGCTTTCCTTGACACGGGCGAAGGCGAGCTGCATGGAGCTGACGTGGGGCGTCACCTCGAACCGTTCCTTCCCCAGTCGATCGCAGAGGAAGCGAGCAGTGCCGTAGAACATCGGGTCACCAGTGGTGAGCAGGACTATCCGCTTTCCCTTCGCGCCTTCGATGCGGCGGATAATCCCCTCCAGGTCGCCGGCCACCTCCACCTTCTCCGCCGCCGATTTGCCGACAGCCGTCAACGTGGCCTTGGCTCCCAGGATGAGCTCCGCCTGCCCAATGAGTTGCCGCGCCGCCGCGGTGAGCCCTTCGAGGCCGTCATCTCCGATGCCGATGATTTGGATTTTTTCCACTGGGAAACTTGAGTAGAGTGTATGAACGAAATACACGCGTGATTGATGATTGATTCGTGTGGCAATCCTATTACCACCCCCGGAATCGTGCCAAATTTGGTTCGAGAAAACTCCGCGCCGACTCGTTAGAAATCTGTGTATTGTCAACGTAGAGCTCTTGAAGATTCTGCAATGGAGCCAAGTGTTTCATCCCCGCTTCCGTCAGGTTGTTACGGTCGAGGAAAAGCCGTTGCAGACCAGTCAGATTCGCAAGGCTCTTCAGTCCCTCGTCGGTGATGCGAGTCTTCGACAGCGACAGGAGCCGCAGGCTCTGCATTTGCGAAATATGCACTAGACCAGCATCCGAGATTTTGGTGTTGTCCAAGTAGAGTTCTTGCAAAGCGGGAAGGTGAGAAATTGTCTCCAGTCCATCGTCAGTGATCTTTGTCCGATCCAGAATCAGAATCTTTAACTTACTGAGCCCTTCCAAATTCAGAAGTCCCGCATCAGAGATATTCGTGCCGTCGACGCGAAATACTGTCAAATTGCTAAGGCGATTGAGCCCAGCGAGTCCTTGGTCGGTGATCTCGTTGTCCTTTAGAGAAAGATTTTCCAAATACTGCAGCCTAAGAAGTTTCTGGAGTCCTTGATCGGTCAATCGCGTATGATCCAGTTCCAAAGTATGTAGCTCGCGAAGCCGCTCAAGATGCAAGTCGTCAGCGGACTCTCCCTTGAATCCTAGCCAAAAACTGACGCCGACCAAACTCTTGTAAGAGTCGTCGCCGAAAACGGCTGTTGCGCCAGAGGTTGATTGGCGTGTCGTGGTAGCAGGAAGTATGGTGCCACCAAATCTTTCCACCGCCGCAATTGTTTCGTGGGCCTTAACCGCCTGCTGCCGGTGATAGGCCACCCAAGATGCCAAGCAGCAGAAAATCGTAATCGCCGCCAGCAAAGCCCTCAGGCTGAACTGGTAGGGCCGAAAATGGGATCGATTCGCGAGCATGGAACCTTACGCGTGCATTTCGCTGCGCTCATGCACCCTACAAGTAAAATGGCGGAAGTGCATGGGAATCGAACCCACCGGCCCAACGGTTAACGCAAGGCCCTGCAGTTTTGAAGACTGAGGCCGCCACCAGGCGTACAAGCACTTCCGTAAGTGCGATTCTACCACCCAGCTCGCGGACTGTGTAATCCTCGGAGGCCGCTTTGCTTGAGCGCCGATGACGCCCGCGGTAGTTTCCGCGGAGCAGGGAAAAAAACTTGGGAATTCTGTCAGCCGGACGCTTGACCGTGCCAACCGCATATGTACACTTACGTATACTATATGGCGGGTGCGCGCGTCATGAAGATTTGAATTGTGAATCCGGGGGGCGGTAAATCACCCAGGGGGTTTACCAACGGAGTTTGCTACCCGCGGGCGGGAGGGGAGCAGAGAGATGGCGGCTTATAACTTTTTCGAGGAACTTGAGGACGAGCGCATTGTAACCCAAGACGAGAACATGACTTGCAACGCCATTTTTCGATGCGGGGTGTTTCCCAAACAGCTTATAATCGCTCGGAGTCCGCTTGGAGCAAGATGGAATCAACTGGCCCGCGACAGGGTGAATTAAAACCGCGGAGGGTGACTCAACTTGCGTCGATTGGCGCGATCGCAACCTGTTTATAAGTAACAATTTACTAATATTCATTTCGTCGTAAGTAGATGAAATACAGGCGTGAAAACATGAATCAAAACAGTACAAATGGGGGGTGGCAGAGGGCCTTGGAATCAAGCATTACCGCTTTCGGACTGAGCGGATTGCTTTTGGTCGCTTTCGCGTCTTTTGCTTCCGCAGCTCCCCAGCCTTTGCCAAAGCCACCCGCGGAGCTTTCCAGTTGGCTTCAGCCGCAGGAGTGGGTGCGGGATGTCGAGGGGCCGATCGTTTCACTGGGGAGGGAAGGGGAGTTCGACGACCGGCATATCTTTGCGCCGACGGTGGCGGAAGAAGAGGGGCGGTTCTCGCTCTGGTATTCCGGGTCGCGAGGGAAGCCGGGGGAGCGGGTGTTCCGGCTGGGACTGGCGACGAGCGGGGATGGAATGCGGTTTGAAAAGCGGGATAGTGCTGTGTTTGAATTTGGGGATGGAAAACACTCGGTCCTCACTCCCACGCTGCTGCGGCAGGGGGATGGGACGGTGCTCCGCGAGGAAGGAAAGCTGCGGATGTGGTTTGCGGCGGCGACGCTGGGGAAGGGAGGGCTGCATACGTTGCACGAAACCCACAGCGAGGACGGAATCCGCTGGAGCGAGCCGTCGCCGGTGCTGCTGGAAAATGCCTACTGCCCGACGATTCTGAAAACCGAGGCGGGATACCGGATGTGGTACAGCGACGTCAGCCGGCGGCCGTGGGTCATTCGCCACGCCGAGAGCCCGGACGGCCGCCGCTGGAAAGTGACCGAGCGGCCGGCCCTGCAACTCAGCCAGGAATGGGAGGCGGAGGTACTGGTCTATCCCACGGTGATTGGGGCCGATGGGGCCTACCTGATGTGGTACGGCAGCTATGACCGTTCGATCCGCCGGGAGAGGACGGCCATTGGCTTTGCCGCCAGCACGGACGGCTCAATCTGGCACAAGCTGGCGGCCAATCCGGTGCTGCGGCCCGACGAGCGGCGGCCCTGGGAGTCCAACTACGTCGGCAGCGGCTGCGTACACCGGCTGGCGGACGGCAGCTTCCGCTATTATTACGCCAGCCGTAAACAGCCGCCGTTTGAGAATCTGTATTTCGCAATCAACACGGCGCGGTGGGAACCGAAAAAGTAACCCGACGCGTAAGCGAGAGATTTCAGCCATGACTCTGCTACTCACTTGTACGCTCCTCTTGGCGCAACCTGCGGATGTTCCGCCGGAGCTAGCGCAAGAATACTTGCAGTGGCGCGAGGCGGCCAAGACGGCCGAAATCGCAGCCAAGGAAACTGCGATCAAATCGCTCACGGGCGGGAAACTCGTACAGGCGAATGCCGAGTTGGTGAAATTCAAAGCCATGCCCGCACCGCACCTGAATTTGCCGCTGCCGCCGCAAAAGGGGGAGTTGGGGACGTTTGCAAAAGCGGACGACTTGCCCGGCGGCAGGTCGGTCGTCGTGCTGGAAGTGGTGGACAAGGAAAACGCTATCGTGCGGGCGTGGTATCTGGCGTCTAAGAGTGCCGAGCCGACTTTTGTGGACTTGTGGATTCAGGGAATGGACACCAGCACTCTGGCTGCCGACAAAGCGGCCGAACTGTCCAGCGTGTTCTATGTCGCCGGCAATAAGCTCATCGACACCACCTGTGGCAAACGGAGCTTTCCGCTGCTCGAAGGCGTGGACATCGAACGATTTCGAAAGTAGCGGTCGTCAGCGGAGATGTTTGTCCAAAAACTCATAAGCCCGCTGACGGGCCTCCGGCGGAAAGTCGTGCGGTGATTCCGGATAGTCCGCCTGTAAGTTGTCGCGTTTTCCCTGCAACTCATAGACGGACGCGGCTGCACGCATCACGTCGCGCACGCCGCTGACATCGAAGTCGTTGTCCTTGGTGGCCGCCACGGCGAGAAAGGGGCGAGGGGCGAGCGAGGCCACGATCTCGGAAAAATCGAAGGGCATCTTCTTCGCGTCATTGTCGAAGACGGACTTGATTCGCGGCATGTAACGCGGGCCGGTCCAACTGGGCATGTCGTCCTTGAGAAGGCTGGTAAAGCCGCAACTGGAGACGATGACCTTGAGGCGCGGATCGAAAGGAGCGGTGAAAAGTGCATTGTGTCCGCCCAGCGAATGACCGATGACTCCAATCCGCTCCGCATCGACCTCGGGGAGCGATGCCAACAAATCCACCGCCCGCAGGTTGTCCCAGATGGCTTTCATGCTGCCGCTGGAAAATTCCGGCTGAGCGAAGTCGTAGGGATGTTCGCCAAAGGAAGGATAGTCCGGCGACAACGTGATGTAGCCGCGCTCGGCCAGTTCCTTTGCATATTGCAAGTTCGCGGAGCCGGCCACTCCAGCCGGCTCGTCCTTGCCCTGAGCAAACGTCTGGTGCAGGCAGAGCACCGCGGGATGTTTCTTTCCCTTTTTCTCCAGCGGGATGAGCAGCCAGGCGGTGACGCGATCATAAGGATCGCTTTGAAAGCTCAACTTTCTGCGAGTGAACTTGCCGTCCGTCTTTTCTTCGAGAACCTTGACATCGAGAGGCATGCGAAAGGACTCTCCGGGGAGTTGCCCCATCACGCGCTCCAAAGAAGCGAGGATGTGTGCGTGGCGAACCTGCCAATCCGCCGTAGAGACTATTCTTCGGCGCTGAGCGAAGCGGTCCAAATGGTACGTCAGGTCTTGATGCTCTTCGTAAATGGGGACTGCGGGATTCGGCTCAAAACGGCCGACGGGAAAACCGGCCGCATAGGAAATGACGAATTCACCGCCGGGCGTCTCGTAGCGGACTAGCTCGTCGCGGAGATCGAAGTCGTTGTTTCCCGGACGAATGAGCTCGCCGGGACTTCCGGGGGTGAGATATTTGCCCGCCACTCGCAGGACGATCTTGGTCCGGTTGCCGAGTGAATGGCCGCTACTGGTAAAGACTTCGCCATCGAGATCCTTCTTGAAAATAGAATGAGGCTCGACATCCAGCCCAGCCACTTTGAAGTTTTCCATGAGCTCCTGCGCGTCGGCGAACGGACAGGTCGTGTCATCGACGCCATGCACCACAACCGTGCGGCAGGTGTTGCCGAGCTGTTTCATCAGATCCAAGTGCCGCGGGTGCGCGGCGAAGCGAATGTCCTGGTCGTCGGGACTGAGAAAGCTGGGACTCTGGGGGTCGCGACTCCAGCGGGCATTCAGGTCGCTGCCTCCGGGGAGACGAAAGGCAATGTCGGCGCTCAGTTTCTTCATCCCGCACAGATCCACGATGCAGGCAAAAGTCCGTGGCGCGAGCTTGCCGGCCATCAGACTCACATTCCCGCCTCCAGAACCGCCGGTGGCATAGATTCGGCCGGGAGCGAACTGCATCTTCTTTGCGGTCAGGCCCTGGCGAACGAACCAGACGGCGCGCAGGGCGTCGAGCGCTTGCAGATAGCCGCAGTCGTACGGCTCGGGGCCATCAATGGAGTCCTTTTTGCCACTCTGCAGATAGTTGACACAAAGGGCGACGACGTTGAACTTGTCTGCCAGTGTCTGCGGGTCGGCGGTTCCGACGCAGTCTTCGCCACCCCAGTTGTGCAGGCTCAGCATGATGCCCGTCTCGGCCTTCACGTTTTCCAACTTGCCGCCCGGATAATGGACGAGTACTTTCACCGGCCGCGGTCCTGGGCGCTGCGGCCACTCTTGCGCCGGAATGAGCACCGCCCCATTGGCTGGCGGCAATTCTGGCCAGGTGCTCGCCCGCGTTTGTCGCTGCTCGGCAATCCACGACGAGAGGGTTTCCTTGCGCAGGATGTCAATGAACCGCGCATCCTTGCCGACAACAATCTCCCTCGCTAAAGCCGCGTTGTGTTTCTGATCAAGCGTTGCCGTCTCCGGCAATTCAGGCAGCACGGGAACGACATCCCAGGCGCGGCCGGCGAAGGGAAAGCTCCAATTGAGCGCCCACTCATAGTGACCAATGAACCTGGCGTCATTCTCAGCCGAAGCGTTGACGGGAATTGCCGGGACGACGAGATCGACTTTTAGTTCGCGGATCTTTTGAGCCCAGGCGCGAAGCTCGGCAAGGGTCTTCCCTGCCGTTGGCCAGGGAGTGACGTTGATCTCCGCCTTCGGAAAGTGTTCGCGGAGAGCGGCTGCCATGGTCTGGTCGTACGGTGGCATGGCGACAAGGTGAATGGGTTGGCCGACTTCGAGCTTGTCAAGCGTGTGGTGCAGGGCGTTGGCGGGGGGAGGAACATGGTTGAGAGTGATGCGATTGCCGGTAAGAGTGTGAGCCATGACTTCCGCCATCAGGCGGTGGCCGTTCATGTTGGGATGGATCTCGTCGCTCATGCCGAGCATCCAGGCGAGGTGATCTCGCTCTTGGAGAGCCGAGGTCTCCGCAAAACAATCCGCCAAGGAAAGATTCTGTTCCTTGGCCAGCTTTCGAACCCGCTGGGAAAGCTCCGCCAGTTTGGCCATGGGCCTGCCGGAGTTTTCGTAAACGGCATTGGGGGTGCAGAGGATGACCGCGGCTCCGGCGGCCTGAGAACGGCGGATGATGGTCGAGAGATTGGCGACAAAGTCATCCAGCGGCAGCCGGGCGACGTCGTTCATTCCGAACATCACCACCACCAGGTGCGGTCGTTTGGCAATGACGTCCGTTTCTATCCGGGCCAGCCCCGCTGCCGTGGTGTTGCCGCTGATGCCGGCGTTCACCATTTCCAGACGGGCCTGAGGATAAACTCGCTGCACGGCCAGCCCCAGCATGTCGCACCAGGCCCGCTGGCCGCCGGTATGGTAATAGGCACCGGTAATGCTATCCCCAAAACAAACAATGCGGGTAGTCTCGCCCGCGGCGAGTCGTTTGAGGATGGCGTCAACTCTCAGAGGCTGTTCCTCGGCGTTCGCGGTCGCGTGGTATGCAACGATGGATAGAGAGCTAAGCAGAAGTGCAATGGGCAAGCGCATGACTAGATCCTCAAGGGGGTGCAGGCCGTTCTTGACGACTCACTACCCAGATTACAAGCTATCTAGTATCGTTGCCTACCGCCTACTGCTTACTCATTGTCAACTCACTCCGTGTCCTCCGCCAAGCACATCCTGGTTGTTGAAGACGAGCGCCATCTGGCGGTCGGCATCAAGTTCAATCTGGAGGCGGAAGGCTATCGCGTGACCACGCTGGGTGATGGGCCTTCCGCGCTCAAGCTGTTCGAGGAAAGCGAGTCCGATGTGGATCTGGTGATCCTCGACCTGATGCTGCCGGGGATGAGCGGCTATACGGTCTGCGAAACGCTGCGGAAGACGGGGTGCGACGTGCCGGTGCTGATGCTCAGCGCCCGCACGCTGCCCGAGGACCGGACGCGGGGCTTTGACCTGGGAGCCAATCAATACCTTTCCAAGCCGTTCGACTTGGACGAGCTGCTCAGCCGCGTGAAGAACCTGCTGACGCACCATCGCCGCCGGCATCAAGCGCCGCGCGAGATGCCGATTCAGGTTTCGACCTTTGAGTTCGCTGAGGCCAGAATCAACTTTGCCCAGTACGATCTGACCGTGGCTGGCAAACCGGTGCAATTGACGAAACGGGAGTGGGAGCTGCTCGAGTACTTCGTCGTCAACGAAGGGCGGCTGATTCCGCGACAGGAGATTCTGGAAAATGTTTGGCAGATGCCCGGTCACATTCAAACCCGCGCTCCTGACCAGTTCATCCTGCGGCTCCGCAAGGTCTTTGAATCCGATCCGGCCAACCCGCGACATTTCCTGACAATTCGGGACATGGGCTATCGATTTGTGGGCAAAGGAGAAGGCGGTTAGAGGCGCACTTGGGCGCGAGCCCGAAGCCATTTTGAACCGAAGGAAACAAAGGGTCGAAGGGGATGGCGGCTGGCCAATTGCTCCTCCCAAACGTTCATCTGGCTTTCTTCGTTGCCTTCGTTTCCTTCTGTTCCAATTCTTCGCTCGCAACGCCGAAAAAAGCGGCGACCGGTGGGAGTTCCGATCGCCGCAAGGATTTCTGTTTCGAGACTTTGGCTTACAGCCCGCCAGGAATCAATCCCCGGGCTTGCTGAGCTCCCGCGCCGATGATTTGCAGCACGCCGTCTTCCACCTGAATGCGAACGTTGCCACCGTTCTTGATGGGCTGGGAGATGATGTTGATCTTGTCCTTGCCGCTCTTTTCCAGCACTTTGAGCATCTCGCCGACAACCGGATTGTTGGCGTCCACGCTCGCCGCAAACTTGAGAATCGGCAGCAGGGCCACGTTGAGCTGCAGCGGAGGAACGGATTTGGAGCCGTCCTGTGCGGACTTGTCGATGACCTGCTTGAGCAGGGACTCGGCATTCTTGCCAAAGGCGATGTAAACCGCCTTGGGGCCGGTTCCCAGGATCACATTCACCTTGTCTCCCAGGATCTCGCGGGCCTCAGGCTCGCCGTCCGGAATAGGAGCGGTGATGCTGTGGAATGTGATGCCGCCGTGCGAGCCCGAGTTGAGCTTGACCGTGGGGAAGTCTGGCTCATTCTTGGCCAGCTCAATCAGCCGCTTGAAGGAATCTTCAATCTCTTTGCCATTGGCAACGAGTCCGCCAGCCGCAAAGTCAACGGTTTTGGCATCGAGCATCAGAACCGCGCCGCCGTCAATCTTGCCCCCTTCGACGGTCTTGATGAACGAATCCATCAAAGAGCCGAGGACTTCCTTGGCGGCTCCGCGCTTGTTCGCGTCCAGGTTGGGATCGTTGTCGATTTCCTTAATGGCATTCGTACGGACTCCCTTGAGCATGCTGACGGCCTGATCGATGTCTTCCTTAGCCATGGTCGAGGTGAGATTCAGCGTCGCAGCGGCATTGGGGAGCAAGAAGCCGGCGAAGGACGACTTGGCGTCGGCGAGGAGCGCGTACTGCTTGGCGAGGTTGGTCCCTTCGCGGGCCGTGATGTTCAGATCGAGATAGGTCCGCTTGCCCGGGCCGTCGATGGCAATGCCGAACATGATTTCGTCCAGCTCGTCGACCATCTTGACCAGAGCTTCGAGCTGATTGCGCTGCATTTTTTCGAAGAGCTCGTCATTCGCGCCACCGCGAGGATTGTTTTGCAGCTGTTGCTCAAAACCTTCCTTGATGGTGTCCACGGCAAGTTTCTTGAGCACGTCGGGAACATTGGCCACGTTGGCTTTGACCGCAATGGTGTATTCCTTGGGGAGGCTGCCCAGAAGGGCCGCTGGATCTTCCGGCAGAGAGGCGAGGTTCTCCTTGGCGTTGGAGATAAATGCCCAGCCAGTCTTTTCCTTGAAATAGATGGACTGGCCATTCGTGGAGATTTCGTTCACGCCGTCGCCGGCGTCCTTGGGTTCGCCAATCTGTTCCTTGAAGGTAGCCAGAAATGTCTTGAGATCGCTGACTGGGATAAAGGCGACCGGGACAAAGTCGCCGCCGCCAGTCTTGGGAGCCACATACATTCCAATCGGCTTCTTCTTATCAAGGCCGTTGGTGTAAACCTGACCGGAAAACATGGCTATGCGGCCGACCTCTTCCGCGCCTGCTGCTTTGGTGATGTAGACAATGTCCGCCAGCGTGTCTTCCACGCTCGAAATCGAAAGGACCAATACTGGCTTGACGTTCTGGGCGAGCAGTTGGCCCAAAGGGGCGAGCAGCAGCGCGGCTGTCGCGGCCATGGCAAACATGGACTTCGGTAACAATTTCACGATAAAGTCTCCTGTGGCGCGACGCGCCGGGCTGAAATAGAGTTTCCCGGGTGGGACGAATTTCGCTGAAACGAGCGCAGAGAGTCTCCCGCTCGTGAGATACAATACCCCCTTGGGAAGCCGCCGGTTTTAAGCGGTTGGAAGGGAAAAAGAAAGAGGGCGGCGGAGTGCAGATGGCTAAGTGCCCTGCGTGATATGCCAAAAAGTGCCGGCCGCCTGGCAACGTGAATCTCGCCGTAAGTGGCTGCAAAGCAAGATCTTAAGCGGCATCCAGTCGAACGGGATTACCGTTCGCGGAAAATGATGCGGCCCTTGGTCAGGTCATAGGGAGAGAGCTCGACCTTGACCTTATCGCCAGGAACAATGCGGATGAAATTTTTCCGCATCTTGCCCGCGACATGGGCCATCACCTCGGTCCCCGTCTCCAGCTGAACACGGAACCGTGTGTTCGCCAGGGCCTGAGTGACGGTTCCTTCCACTTCAAAAGCTTCCTCTTTCTTCGACATGCAGCACTCGCTATGACCAGAAACATGAGTCAATCAACAACACCCCAGTTGGTAGTGTAGGGATTTTCGCAAGTGTGAACAGTAGCGGAGCACCGCAGGCTCGGACTACCCCTCCAATTTCTCCAACCGCCCCGTGCTGTCACCTAGCTTGTCGGCGCTAGCACCCATGCGGTCGAGCATCGACAAGTAGAGGTTGGTGAGCGGAGTCTTTCGCTCGTAGCGAACATGGCGGCCTGGCTGGATGGTGCCGCCACCCCTTCCAGCGAGGACGATGGGGAGATCGTGGTGGGCATGAGCGTCACCATCGGCGATGCCGCTGCCGTACATGACCATGCAGTTGTCGAGGAGCGAGCGTTCTCCCTCCTTAGCGGCTTTAAGCTTGCCGAGGAAGTAGGCGAACTGCTCGACGTGGTGCTTGTTGATCTTGGCGATCTTCTCCTGCTTTTCCTTGTTGCGGCCGTGGTGGGAGATGTCGTGGTGTCCTTCCTTGACGCCGAGCGCCGGATAGCTCCGATTACTGCTGTCGTTGGTATACATGAACGTGAGGATGCGAGTGCTGTCCGTTTGCAGCGACAGCGTCATCAGGTCGAACATCAGCCGCAGATGCACAACGAAGTCCGCGGGGACTCCACTGGGACGGGGGAAGTTTGAAAGATCCTTGTCCGAGCCCCCCAGTTTGTCGCTGCCGACGAGCCGCCGCTCAATCTCGCGGATGCTGTAGAGATACTCGTCGAGCTTGCGCTTGTCGGTCGTCCCCAGCCGCTGCTCCAGGTTCTTGGCGTCCTGCAAGGCAAAATCCAGCACGCTCTGGCGGCGGATCTTTTGCTTGAAGGCGCTCTTGCCCGCTTCATCGTCCCCACTGCCGAACAGCCGGTCGAAGACCGCGCGGGGATTCACTTCTTTGGCGACCGGCGTTTCCGGGGTCCGCCAGGAAATGTTGGAAGTGTACGCACACGAATAGCCACTATCGCAGTTTCCCGCCGTCGCACTCGCTTCGCAGCCCAATTCCAACGAGGCGAAGCGTGTCTTCTTGCCAATCTTTTCGACGGCAACCTGATCGACCGAGACTCCATTCTTGATGTTCGCGCCGTCGGTCTTCTTAGGATGAGCGCCGGTCAAATATGCCGCTACGCTGCGGGCATGGTCTCCGCCGCCGTCGCCGTGGGCATACGCCCCGTCGAGCCCCAAACCGCTCATCACCAGCAGGTCATCTTTATAGGGAGCGAGCGATTCCATCGTCGGCCGCAGCTCAAAGTCGGTTCCTTCCTTCTCCGGCGTCCAATCCGGCATATGCATGCCATTGGCGACGTACAGGAACGCCATCCGTTTCGGCGGCTGGGCCGGCGCATCGTCCGCGCGAGCGATGGGGCTGGTCAGCGGGGCCATCGCTTCCAGATAGGGCAGGGCGATAGCGGTTCCCAAACCACGCAGGACGGTTCGACGGGAAAGGCGGAGGCTCATGGCGTATTCCCCTTGAATCCTGTTTTCAAAAACGGATCGCTACTGACAATTTCGACCACCAGCCGCGAGAATCGGAACTGATCCTTCTCCAAAGCGGCGGTTATCTTTTGGATGGCACACTGGTCAGCATATTCTACCCCGCGGCCAATGGCATAGGTTAGCAGTTTTTCGGTCAGGCACCGGGAGAACTGCGGTTTTCTCGTTGTCAGGAGCAACTCCCGCAACTCTTTGGCACCGCGGAATTTCTCGCCGCTGGGCAACTGTCCGGCAGAGTCGATAGGGGAATCTCCTTCCTTGTCGCGCCAGGCCCCAATGGCGTCAAAGTTTTCCATCGCAAAACCGAGCGGGTCCATGCTCTTATGGCAAGACGCACAGCCTGGGTTGGCCCGATGCTGTTCCAGACGCTCGCGAAGCGTTCCCTTGGCTTCACCAGCCTTGGCTTCGACCAACTCGGGGACATTGGGCGGAGGAGGGGGCGGCGGTGTGCCCAGGATGTTCTCCAAGATCCACTTGCCCCGCTTCACTGGCGAGGTCCGGTTGGGGTTGCTCGTAACCGTGAGGATGCTAGCCTGGGTTAAGAGACCGCCGCGCTCGGTTCCGGCCAGCGAAACACGGCGAAATTCGTTTCCGCTCACATCCTGGAGTCCATACAGCTTTGCCAGCTTCTCATTGGCAAAGGTGAAGTCGGCGGAGAGCAAATCGAAGATCGGCCGGTCCTCGCGCACGATGGCAGCAAAGAACATCTCGGTCTCGGTTCGCATGGCCATTTTCAGCCCGTCGTCATATTGCGGAAAGAGCTGTTTGTCCGGCGTTCGCATCTCCAAGCTGCGGAGTTCCAACCACTGGCCGGCAAAGTTCTCCGCGAGACTCTTCGACTTCGCGTCGGTCAGCATCCGGCGAGACTGTTTTTCCAGATTGTTATCCTGTCGAAGCTTCCCCTCGGCGGCCACTTTCAGCAGCGCATCATCGGGCATACTGCTCCAAAGAAAGTACGAGAGCCGCGACGCGACTTCAAAATCATTCAGATCTCGCGGCTTGCCCTCCTGGCCCGCCGGATCGAGCTCCATCCGATACAGAAAGTGGGGCGAGATCAAAATGGCTTGTAAAGCGACTTGAATGGATTGCTCGAAGTTGTCTCCTTCGCCACGAGCAAGTTCGGTGAGCTTGACGAGGCGGACGACCTCGTCGTCCGTGGCAGGACGGCGGAATGCCCGCGTGGCGAGCCGCCGGATGACCTGCTCCGAGGCTTCCTTGCGAGTCGTGCGGCCGCCAGGCTCGGCAAACACGATCTGCTTGTGCATTGGCGGCAGCTTGATGTCCTTGGCGTCGAGCGGACCACGAAGGTGCAGCATGGAGATGTAAAGATTGCGGTCCCGGTTGTCCGGTTTGGGGTCATTGGGATTGTAGAAGTCGTTCAGAAACGCCACGCCGATTTTCCGCGAACCCTTCGCCAGCCGGGTCCGGGTCTTGAGCTCCTTTTCCGTATCTGATTTTTCGCTGATGTCGAATTTCTCGATCTCTTTGCCGTCCGCCCGCACGGCGAGTTTCACCGGCTCGTCGCCGGCCTGGTCGCCGGAGGCAAGAACCCGAATCTCGTATTCGCCGTCGCCGGGGACATCAAAACTGGCTGCCGCCTCGCCATTGCTCGTGAGCAGCCAACTCAGAAAGCCGCTCTTGCCTCCGTCCCCTTTCAGATTCGCGCCGACGATTCGCTTATCAACCTCCGTTTTTCCACCGCGGGCATCAATGGCTTTGGCCGCGATTTCCTCGGCGGCATCCAGGTACTTTTCCATCAGCACCGGCGGCAGCGACAGCACATCGCCAATGTTGTCGAAGCCATATCCCGTGTCATCACCGGGAAACTCGCGGCTGGGCTCGTAGTCGATGCCAACCAGGTCGCGAACTGTGTTCCGGTACTCCCGGCGATTCAGCCGGCGAAGCGTGACGCGGCCTGGGTTGAGACTGCCGCTGCAAACCGCATCGGTGAGCGTGGCGGAAATCCAATCGACCAGCGACTTTCGCTCTTCTTTGCTCGGATGCAGCCGGGCTTCCTCCAACGGCATCGCGCCGGTTTCTACTTTTTGGAGCAGGACTTTCCAGCGTTTGCGATCCTTTAGTATTTGCTCCGGTGTCTTGAACTCAACCAGCGACAAATCCCCTTCCGTCTTAGCCCCGCCATGGCAGTCATAGCAGTACTTTGCCATCAGGGGCTGAACTTGCTTGCTCCACTGCTCGGCCCGTTTTGCCACCCGCTGCGCTGCCGTTTCTTCCCCCCGCGCAATGCTACCGGCCAGCACGGAGAGCGCGGCGAGCAGCAGGAGGGCGCGAGGATACAAGAAACAGACCATGGAGGTCAGGCTCACGAGCTTAGGCGGGAATGTAAGGTCAGCAGCGGGGAGAGCCTTGCTGGGGACCTCGGCGGGGCAACTGCATTATATCAGACGGCATTGATGGGACCATAGTGTTTTGTCCTTAACCTACTGGACGCAATATGGTTGCCATCTCCAAGGGCGTTACCACAAACCAATGTTCCATTGGTCTCCTCCCCGCTTCACTTTTCAACCTCGCGAGGCGATGGGCTGCGACCCTGTGCAATGGTGCTCAGCCGTGATATTCTGCACGGGCAGACCTGGACGAAGGAGAATTCCGCAATACGAGCCAGGCATGCGCCCGTGGCGCAATTGGATAGCGCATCGGTCTTCGGAACCGAGGGTTGGGGGTTCGAATCCCTCCGGGCGTACAGGATGGATTTAGGAACCTCGAAGAATACGTTTTCTCCGGGGTTTTCTTCATTCAGACGTTTTCGATTCACTCTGTTGCGCGGCACTTCACCGGGTTGCTGCGCCTGATTAAGCGTCACCCCGGCTTCCACCTTGTTGAAATCGTCTTCGGTGACCCGCCAGTAATGTTCTTGGCGACCAAGGCGCTCTGTCCCAACCATTCGGCGGCAACATGCGCCGGGTGAACCGCCGCCAGCGGATTGAATGTCGCCAAAACCTTTTCGACTTCATTGTCATCGAGAACGATTATCGTTCACTGAAGCCCTGTTCTCGCAACTTCTGCCGCAGCCGTGTCCAGCGCACGCGGACAAAGGCGGGGTCGCGGCCCAGAATTGCTGCGGCCTCCACCGAGCTGAGGCCGTTGAGCTTCAGGCGGACCAGTTGCTGGTCAAGTTCATTCAGTTGCGAGAGGAATCGATCAAGCAGCTCGGCGGCGGAGGCGACTTGCGAAGGAGTGGGGTCGTCGCTGGCAATGCCATCGAGTGGTGAATCATGGCCGCTGGAGAACTCGTCGAGCGGGGTGGTCGGCAGCCGCTTAAGCTTGCGCCATTGGCGGGCGACCTTTCGCTGGACCATGACCACCGCCAGGCCGATGAGCTGTTGCGGAGAAGTCACCTGAAAGCGTTCGTCCTTGAGGCCGACAAGCAAACTGCGATGGACCGATTGCAATACGTCCACCGAATCCATGGCGCCGCGCATGTTGTGGCCAAGCCTGCTCCGGACGGAGCGGAGCACGGCCCGTTCGTAGCGGCGGACGAGTTCACTGGCCGCTGTTTCGTCGTTTTGCCGTACGCGAGCCAGGAGCGCCAGGAATTCGTCGTCCGGCGGCGCAGGGTTTGACTCGATGGACATGCGATTGCAGCTGAGCTAGCGTGGAGATACTGTCTATTCAGTCTACGCAGGCGTTTTCACCTATCGCAATGGGCAGCCTGAAACTCAATCCGGCGACGGCAGCGAACGGCGGCCCGCCTGCCGGCGCAGAGGGGCTGCTCCGCGATGCGTGCGACGAGTTGGAGCGGCGTCTCCGGGCTGGAGAGGTCGTGCGGGCCGAAGAATTGCTTATCCGGCATCCGGAACTCGGGAACGATTCGGAGCAGGCGCTCGACTTGATCTACGTCGAGTACGCGACCCGCCGCGAACTGGGTGAGTCGCCCTCGCGCGAAGAATTTTTCACGCGGTTTCCCGAGTGGCAAGCCGCACTCGAGCGGCAGTTTCACCTCGACGAGTTTCTGGACGAGGATCCAACGCTCCTTGAGGGAAATGGGCCAGCGGTCTCGACTTCATTACCGGCGAGCGGCCGCTTTCGCGTGTTACGGCTGTTTGCCCGCGGAGGCATCGGGCAGGTGATGCGGGCGATGGACCTGGAGTTGAACCGCGAGGTCGCGGTCAAGGAGATTCAGCCGGCGCTAGCCGGAAACCACGCAGTCCGCGAGCGGTTTCTGCGAGAGGCGGAAATTACCGCCCGTCTGGAACATCCCGGCATCGTGCCGGTCTATGGCCTGGGTCGTGACGCGGCCGGACGCCCTTTTTATGCGATGCGACTCGTGCGCGGACAGAGTTTGCAAGCGGCTATTGAGGAGTTGCACAGACGGGCCGATGGAAGTGTCCGCTATCTCGGAGTGGAATTCCAGAAGCTGCTGCGGCGGTTCTTGCATGTCTGCGAGACCGTCGCCTACGCCCACAGCCGCGGCGTCATTCACCGCGACCTCAAGCCGGCGAACATCCTACTGGGCCCCTACGGCGAAACCTTGGTGGTCGACTGGGGCCTGGCTCGCTCGATTGGTCCGGCCGGCCCCAGCGCGGTGGAAAACGAGTCCCCGCCCCCGCCGGCCGAAAAGGCAGATTCCAAGCTACCGGACGTTGGTCGATCACCCTCCGATGCGTCGGCTTCGCCGCAAGCGGACTGGACCGACGCCCTTACGCGTACGGCCGGTGAAGTCGTTGGAACGCCCGCGTTCATGAGCCCCGAGCAGGCGCGGGGCGAAGCCCAGGGCGTCGGGCCGGCGAGTGATGTGTACAGCCTTGGCGCGACGCTATACATGCTGCTCACTGGGCAGGTGCCGTTTGTCAGCTGCGTGCTGGAGGAAACTCTTATCGGTGTGATCGCGGGGAGCTTCACGCGGCCGCGCAAGCTGAACCGCGCGATTCCGCCGCCACTGGAAGCTGTCTGTCTCCAAGCCATGGCTCGCCGACCGGAGGATCGCTACGCATCGCCCCGAGAGCTAGCCGATGACCTGGAGCACTGGCTGGCTGACGAGCCAGTGTCAGCGGCGCGCGAGCCGTTCCTGGCCAGGCTGGCGCGGTGGGGGCGGCGAAACCGCACCCGCGTCGTGGCTGGCATGATTGCCCTCGTGCTGATCACGATCGTTTCCGTCGTCGCCGCGTTTCGCATCAACGGCGAGCGAGTGCGGGCGGATGGCGAACGCATCGAAGCGAATCGACAGCGAATCGAAGCAGACCGGGAACGCAGCGAAGCGGATCGTCAGCGTGTCGAGGCGAATCGCCGCACGGCCCGGCTGGCGTTCGATCGAGGATTCGCGCTTACCAAAGATCACGAGTACGGGGACGGGATGCTCTGGTTCGCGCGTGCTCTTGAGCACGCGCCGGTTGATGACCTGGCGATTCGTCGGGTGATCCTCACGAACATGGACGCCACGCGGCATTACCTCTTGCACCGCCGCAGTGTATTTGCCAACAACGTGAACCTCGGCCACATGGCGTTCAGCCCGGACGGCAAGCGGCTCGTGACCACGAGTATTCGCGCGTTTGCGAGGCTCTGGGACGTCGAGTCGGGCGAGATGTTATTCGAACGGAAACTACAAAGCGGCAGCAGCGGAAGCGTTGTCGCACTGCACGTCTTCCACGACGGCTCAACGCTCGTCGCCATCGCGAGTGGTCTCACCTTCACGGTTCAACGCCTTCCTGCGGACTGGGGAGTGCCACTCGAGCCACCCGTTAAGATGCGGCACGACGAGAGAATCGCCAGCGCGGCGTTCAGTCCGGACGGAAACGTACTGGCTGTAGGGAGCAGCACAACGGGTTCGTCCAAGACCCGGCTCTGGCGCATGTCCGACGGCGAGCGACTGGGAGACCTCGAGCACCCCACAGCGGTTGGGCAGATCCTGTTTCGCCCACAAACCCACCAGGTCGCGACCGTGGGCAGCGACGGATTGGTGCGGTTGTGGGAAATGACCGACGGTCGACCGAGTCCTGTGGCCAACTCGCCGGTTCGTGAATTCAGGGCGGTTTCGCGCCGACTTCAGACAATCGCGTTCTCGCCAGACGGCAAGCGGATGCTGGCCGGCGACTCACGAGGCACGATTTCGGATTGGGAAGTGGACACCGGCCGGCGATTGCCCGATCTGGCGAATCAGTCCGGCATCGTGACGGCGATAGCCGTCGCGTCGGACGGTCAGACGGCAGCAGCGGCCTGGGACACGGGCATGGCGCGGGTCTGGAGTCTCACCAGTCAGGCCAAGTTTTGCGAACTGCTGCGCTTGGACCGGCACGCCGGAATCCTGACGCTTCGGCCGGGGACACGCCAGTTGTTGATTGCTGCCGAGCCGCACGCGGCAGCGCTCTGGGACGTTCCCGATCCGGCGCGGCTGGCGCCGGTGCTCAGTCAGAAGCAAGTCTCTGCGATCGCCTTCAGTCCGGACGGCGAGCAGGCCATCACCGGGAGCCGGGACAAGACCGTACGGCTGCGCGACACCAAATCAGGACGGATGGTCGAAGGAATCAGCAACATTCGCCACGAGGAACGTGTCAGCCAGGTCGCGTATCGGCCCGATGGCGCGGTGATTCTCACGGCGAGCAGCGACGGCACAGCTCGGCTGTGGAACGCCAATGGCGGCACGAAGCGAGGCCAGGTGATGGATCATCGAGCGTCGGCGGGCGCCCGACCTGAGGTGACTGCTGCCTTGTTCAGTCCCGAGGGCCAATGGGTTCTGACGGGCGACAGCAGGGGTGTGATTCAAACCTGGAACGGCGACACGGGCGAGCCGGTAAGAACTTGGGAAAGGATCAGCGACCAGGCGGGCACTGTCGGCTCGCTCTGCTTCAGCCCTGGCGGAGATCGCGCCGTTGCCGGTTTCAGTCTGGGCCAAGTCGGACTCTGGGACGCGCGGAGCGGCAAGTTGCAGTGGACGGTTCGACATGGCGAACGCGTTCGCGCCGTGGCCATCAGCCCCGACGGCCAGCTTGTCCTGAGCGCCAGCAACGATGAAACGGCTCGGTTCTGGAACGCGGCGGATGGAAAACCGGTCGGGCCTGTTTTACAGCATCGCGGCCAGGTCTTCGTGGCGCGATTCAGCCCGGACGGCCGACTTGCCGCGACCGCTGGTTTTGACACCACCGTCCGACTGTGGGAAGTCCCCTCCGGCCGGCTGGTCGGCGAACCGATGCGGCACGAAGGGGTGGTCGCGGCTGCCGCCGTTAGCCGGGATGGGACGCGCCTGTTGACCGGCGGCAGCCGCGACCGCACGGCTCGCCTGTGGGACGTCGCCACATGCCTCCCCCTGTCTCCGCCGCTGGAGCACGACGAAGACGTGTTCTCGGTGGCGATTCATCCGGCCGGCCAGGTCGCGTTCACCGGCCGGTTCTGGCGCTTGCCCGCGCCGCTGCCCGATGACCAGCCACTGATCGATCTCTGGGTGCAATTGGCGACCCAGCGGACCTTCAAGGCGGGGGACAACATCGAATGGCTCGACCCGGCCGAACTCGCCGAGTTGGCCAGAGAATTCCATGCCCATACGGGCATGTCGTGGTCGGATTGGGCCGACCATCCACGGGCCAGGTAAGCCGGTCGGCGTCGGCCCCGAGTCTATCGACTCCACTGGGAACTAACCCATCCAATGGCCCACTTCGTGAGTGAGCGTGTCCACGGTCCCGGTCGGCTCCACAAAATGGACCTCGTAGCCCTCTGCAATGAACTCGGCGGTATCAAGCCCGCCATCCAGTGTTTGGTGTATCCGGCTTACGCGACCGCGCGAGGGCTTAAACACATGGTACGCAGTGACCGTATCGATGCCGTCCCTCGCCGGCCCTGTGTCGATCATCGTTTCAAAATCCCCAAAGTTGGATGTCTCGAGCACCAGAGTGTCGCTCCCCAGGCCAAGCAGCGCGACGCTACTAAGCTGCGTTCGATCTATGATGGCAAACATTGTGTGCTTCATGAGGATCTCGTCGTCACCGTCGCCGCCGTTAATAAGGCTGTCGACTTTGCCGTAGCCAGCCGTGTCGACCTCCAGGAGGTCATCGCCAGCGCCAAGCAGCGCGGTGAAACCCAGTTGCGTGTCATCGTCAACCGGGCGCGGGCGCAGAGTAAGGTATTTCCCGCGGACAGTGTCGGCTCCCGCGCCAGTGTCAATGGCGATGATTGCGGTGTCGAAGTCATTGGTGTCGATGGCCAGGAGATCATCGCCCGAACCAAGGTTATACGACGAGTTGTAAGCCGAAGAATAATGAACTCGCGAAGAGACGAGCGACGGGGCTTGAGCCCTGGCTGTGATCGTATCGTCTCCCTCGCCGCCGTTGACAAGGGTGGTGACATTGTTGACGCCCGCGGAGGTGGCTACTAGCCGGTCGTTGCCGTCTCCGAGGTCCAATCGTCTCTCAATAATGAAGTCATTGAATTTAGCCCTTCCAACTCCGTTACTTGTCGCCACATCGTCGTCACCAGGTCCAGCCGTCAGGTTCAGCGAATCGCGTGAGTAGCCTTGGCTCGTGAGGTCCGCCGTGTCGTTCCCCTCGCCCAAGTCCACGTTCCACGTCGACCCGGAATCGACCGTTTTATAGATGCCCGTTCCGTAAAACGAGTCAGACGAGTTGTTTGCCATCACGGTGTCGTGGCCGTCCCCCGTTCTGAAGTCCAGATTGAGATCGTCCACATTGCGGCTCAGGAAGGAAACCGTGTCGTCCTCGGGGCCGAGGTTGAGTGCGGCATTCACTGGCGTCTCTGCATGAACGCCGTAGACTATGACCTTCGCTGTGAACGTCACCGTTTGGCCGATTCGAGGCACTGCCGACCCGCCCGGCAATGAACTGCTCAGAATAACCACGCTATCGTTCCTCCCTAAACGGCCGGAGCCGTTGTTGATGACGTGCCAATACACGTTGATCGTCCCCCCTGTCACCGGCTCCGGCGATGTTGGAGCGGAAACGAGCGACAAATCCACGTTTTCAATGTTCTCCAGGCGCGCGTCCACGGTGTTAACGCCCCCTCCCAGATCCATTTCGACCCGCGCCGCCGACTCGCGGAGCTTTTGCACCGCCGGGAGCAGCAGCCCGATGCCCACGCTGTCGTCATCGTCGCCAGCCGTTAGGGAGAGCGAATTTTTGACGTATCCACTGGATGCGAAAGTCGCCACGTTGGTCCCGTCGCCCAGGTCCACCACCATTTCCAAAACGGAGGGCTGATTGATTGGTGAGGGTCCCTCGCTGAACCATCTTTGCGGAACATTCGATTGGGCGTCCACCACCACGGTGTCGTCGCCGTCGCCGGTGCTGAAGTCCAGTTCAAGATCGCCCACATTGCGGCTCAGGAACGAAACCGTGTCGTCCTCGGGACCCAGGTGAAGCGCGGCATTCACTGACATCGGAGTATTGACCCCGCCGGCCGTGGACGAGAACGAGAATGACGTGGGACTGACGCCAATGGTCCTCGGCGCGGCCGACCCGCCCGGCAACGAGCTGCTCAGGATGACTACGCCATCGTTCCTGCCTAAACGCCCGGAGCCCTTGTTAATGACGTGCCAGTACACGTTGATCGTTCCCCCCGTCACCGGCTCCGGAGATGCCGGATCGGAAACGAGCGACAAATCCACGTTCTCAATGTTCTCCAGGCGAACGTCGACCAAACTGTTCGCCCCCACAGCCAGGTCGATCCGCGCCGCCGCCTCGCGGACCTTTTGCACGGCCGGGAGCAGCAGCCCGATCGCCACGGTGTTTCCGTTACCGGTCAGGTCCAGGTCGAGATTGACATCTTCATAGCCCATCGTCTTGAACCCAACTTGATTTCCATCACCCAAGAGGATCAAGTTTGCGCCCGCCGTCGATTCCGGCCGAGTGTGTTCATGTCTGAAGCCCAAGGCGTGGCCAAGTTCATGTTGCACCACGTTATTGCCACCCAACGCCTTCAGGTGGAGAGCTGCCCCGTCAATGTTCTGGGTGTTCACATCCACCCGGTTGCCGCCGCCGCCAAGTTCGAGCGATATCAGCGCCGAACTCCCATCCGTCGTTTTCCAGACCCCTCCATTCGCGCTGCCGATGTAAATCGTGTTACCACCGCCCGCAGCGTCGACACTCAGATCTGCATTGCCAAATCCCAGAGCCTGAAGATCCACGCGATGGTCGCCTCCACCGAGTTGCAGCGACGCGCGGACGTTGGAGGGCTCTCTCCCATTCCAGAGGCTCCCCAGCACGATCGGCGCTTCGATGACGTCGCCGCCATCCTCGGAGAGCACATCGAGCAAAATATGATGATGGTTACTGAGTGCGACGCGAAGGTTGTCGGCACCGACTCCCAGATCGATTTCAAGCTCACAAATACTAAGCAGGAGCAACTCTTGTGCTTGTCCTTCTGCTGGCGGGCCATCGTCAATCGCGATCCGGTCATTCCCGGCCCCAAGGGAGAGTTGATAATTCATACTGGAGATGGAATTGGGACGACGGGTGACCGTTACAGAGTCATCCCCTTCCTTGGCGTCGACGAGAACCTCGGCCACGCCTTCGAACGTGCGCTGCTCTCGGTCTCCCGTGACTTCCACCACACCCTCTCGCGACTGGAATATCTCGATGACGTTCGGCCCCTCGTCACCGGTGATGCGGAGAAGGCCGCCGTCGTCCCCCTGGATAAAGTCAAACATCACGGCCGGACAGGCCCGACTCTCCAAGGCTTCGAGCCCCAATCGCCGCAGGTGACGCTCGCGGCGGCGACGCTCGGAACGGGGACGTGACGGCTGGCGATTGTGCGACATGATTGAGGTCTTTCCATTAACAAAAGGGACCGCTGGCACCGGCCAATTCCGCGCAGGCCGTTTCTCGATACTCTAGGAATGCCAATTCCCTGCCCTAGCGCATCACGCTGGGACAAGTTTGTCATGGATTTCGCGAAATCCCCGGTTTCGTAATCCCCGAGCTCGTCAATTCTTGGCCTCGCCTGGCGCCCAGTCCGCCAACTCGTCCAGCTGCGGGTCGAACAGGAACCAGTCATTGCCGGATCCACCCGTCAGTTCGTCGCTGTCGAGATCATCGAAGACCGTTTTAGCGTTGTCATGCTTGTTGCCATGCTTTTTGAGGAACACCGTCCCGTTGAGCCGGTTGGCGAATTCGGGGTTTCCGTTGCCGATGCCGCTTAGGTTTTTCACGCGCGATTGATAGCTCCGTGCTGAGGTCCACTCGGCCATGATTTGGTCCAGGGCCGCGTCGTCGGCGTCGTAGGAGGTCGTCCCTCCGATCAGGATGTCATCGTCGGCTCCGCCGTCGAGCGTGTCCGCGCCCGTCCCGCCGATGAGCACGTCACGGCCGGTGCCGCCGGCGAGCGCGTCATTGCCGCGTTCGCCGAGCAGCACGTCGTGTCCGGCCCCACCCCCCAACTGATCATTTCCGTCGCCGCCGCGGATCCGATCATTCCCATCGGCACCTAGCAGCGTGTCGTTGCCCGCGTCGCCGGTCATCCAATCGTCGCCGGCCTGGCCCACGGCCAGATCGTTCCCGGCTCCACCGTAGATGACGTCATCGCCGCCCACCACTCCAAAGTTCAGCGGTGCGCCAAGTGCCCAGCTATCACCGAACAGAAAGTCCTCCCCATCGCCGCCAGAGAGCTGATCGTCGCCGGTTTCGGCAACCACTATCGCGCCAGCCGAGAACACGCCGCCGACGAGAATGTCGTTGCCTTCGCCGCCGGTGACGCTGTCGTTCCCGTCACCGCCCGCCACGAGGTCATTGCCCGACTCGCCGACCAGGATATCGTGGCCGTCGTCGCCGCCGGCGATGTCGTTGCCGAAGCCGCAGTAGATTGAGTCATTTCCCAGCCAACCGCCGATAAAGTCGTCGCCG
>SXGT01262343.1_pt1 | contig 71771 bp, 54 predicted proteins | sample 3176221 | NCBI WGS metagenome assembly SXGT01 (sample SAMN11356862, study PRJNA531348) | freshwater metagenome | isolation source: freshwater sample F1-120 | place: China: Fuxian Lake, Yuxi | collected 2017-12-25
GCGGCCGGGGCCGCGCTCGCGGAGGCGCTCACCGCCGCGACTCCCGGTGATGTGCAACTCGCCGCAGTGAAGTCGCTTTCCGCTCACACTGACCCGAAGGTGAGCGAATTGTTGCTCAAGGGGTGGGCGGGCTATGGTCCGGCGCTGCGGCGCGAGGCGCTGGACGCGATGCTCGGCCGTGCCGACCGTGTTCTGAAACTGCTTGAGGCTGTCGAGGCGAAGAAAGTCCCCGCGACCGATTTCGCGCTCGCGCAGGTGCAACAACTCAAGGCGCACCCGAACGCCGCGGTTCGCACGCGCGCGTCCGCGGTGTTTAAGCAGACGACCGACGCCGACCGCGCGAAGGTTGTCAAAGAATACGCGTCCGTGCTCGACCTGAAAGGCGACGCGATGAAGGGAAGGGCGGTGTTCAAGAAGTCGTGTTCCGCGTGCCACAAGCTCGATGGCGTCGGCTTCGACGTGGGGGCGAACCTGCTCGCCGCGCTGCCAAACAAGTCCGGCGAAGACCTGCTCATCGCGGTGTTCGACCCGAACCGCGAAGTCGATCCGCGGTACATCTCTTACAACGTGGTGACGGCCGACGACCGCGTCCTGAACGGCGTGGTTGTAGCGGAGACACCGACGAGCATCACGCTCCGCCGCGCCGACGGCAAGGAAGATGCGATTCTGCGGTCCAACATTTCTTCGCTGCGTTCGACGGCACTTTCGCTCATGCCAGCGGGGTTGGAGAAGGAGATGCAGCCGCAAGATGTGGCGGACCTGTTCGCGTACTTGAGAACCGCGGGGAAGTAGTCTTCCTGGAGCGCGGGTGTGACGCTCACGCTCCCAGGAGATTAGAACTCGTACTGGTTCTTGATCTTGTCCTTCGGGATGAGTTCGATGTCAGTAACGTCAAGGAGTCGCACGACCGGTACATACCGCTCCTGGCCGGTCACTTTGATGAACTCGACGACGCCCTTGATGCGGACCCAGTCGAAGTAGTTGAAACCGGACACGGACTGGGGAGCGATGATCCGCACCTTGAGCATCACCGCGTCAGTGCCGCAACACGTCATCTTCTGACGGAACAGCGTGAACTCCTTGCCACCGCCGAGCGGTTGGAACCGCCCTTCCATTATCGCGGTCTTGCCCGTGTAAGACTGGCGCTTGCCCTCGTCGAATGCGGCTTCTGTCAGGTCGTTGAACCGCATTTCGGTGCCGGCCTGCGCGACCATTGAATAGACCGGTTCGCCGCCCTTCGGCGTCACCTCGCGCAACTGAAGACCATTCTGAGTGCGGAGCGTACGCACAGTGGCCCCGTCCGCGAGTGTTTCGGTCGATTCCACGGTGGCGGTTGCCGCCATGTCCTTGAGCGATGCCGCGTCAATTGACTCAGTCAGACGGGCTTCCGCTGCAAGAGCCTCTGGGCTGAGGCCCGAGTTCGGGATTCCCAGCGCGAACAGCGCGATCGGGAATACCAGAATCAGCATCCGGGCAAACACCCAGGACATGTCGTGACTGTGGCCATGGTCGTCCACGAGTTCGGCGTCCAGACCGGGCGCACCAGGGAGGCCCGGAAGGTGGTTGCACGCGGCTGTGTGGACGTGGTTCTCCTTACACGTCGGGTCATCAGGATCGCCCGCGGGGACCAGTTCGCCAGCTTCCCGCCACACTGCGAGCGCCCGCAGTGTGACCAAAGCGATTACGCTGATGCCGCCGATGAGCACCGGCAGATGGAATTGCGGGGCGAGGATGTGTTTGAGCATGTCGTTCAGGTACAACTGGATGGCCACGAACCCCAACCCGCCGCACACCAGGATGGTCAACAACTGTTCGGTGAAGTAGTCGCGCGGCGACTGGCAACCGGCGTGATTGTGTGGCATCTCGCGTTCTCCCTTGTGTGCGCTATTCTACCCGCCGGTCGGCGAGCCAGGCAAACCGGTCCAGCCCTTGAGTTGGTAGACGAGGTGCAGCAGCATACACAAAACAAGCACCTGGATCACAACGCACGTGGCAATAGTGACGATCAACCGGAGACGGAACACTCGGGTGTACATGAGCAGCAGTTTCAGGTCGAGCATCGGCCCGAGGACCAGAAACGCAACCTTCGCGCTCAGGTGCATCTTGGTGAAACTCGCGGCGACAAACGCATCCGCTTCACTGCACAGACACATCAAGACCGCGAGGAACATCATTGCGGGAACCGCGAGGAACGGCTGTTCGCTCGAGAAGGCCTGGATCTCGCGGTCGGTAATGTGCTGGCGCGCAAGCGCGGCGAGGACGCAGCCGAGAATGAGGAACACCATGATGTCCACGAAGTCGTGCAGACCGGTCGCGGAGATGTTCCCAAGCCGCCTGATGAACGGTTGTCTCGCGGGCGATTCCGTCGGGGTCGTGCTGGGCGCGCCAGTCTCGACGGGGGGAGTAAGGGGGGGCGCAGTGAGCGGCGTCAAAAGCGCATTCCCGTACTTCTTGTACTGGTAGTGAACGACCAGCGCCGTCATGCAGGCGATGAAGAACGCCAGCCCGACGCGAAGCCCGACCATCTCCGCGCCGATCTTGTGGTCCTTGAACGCGACCCACGTGCTGAAGATCACGACGCCGTTGATGATTGGCCCAGCCAGCATGTAAGCGATACAGCACGAGAGCGGTAGCCCCTTGCGGAGCAACCGGCGCATCACGACCACGATGCCACACTCGCACATCGGGAACAGCAGCCCTAGCAGCGCGCCGATCATCACCGCGGGGAGGACGGACTTCGGGAGCAACCGTGTCAGGAGCGTTTGCGGGAGGAACTCTTCGAGGATGCCAGCGACGAGCGCGCCGAGAACGACGAACGGCATCGCCTCCCACAGAATGGAGCTGAACCGGAAGAGGAAGTCGTAAATGCTTGGCTGCACCAGATCACCCGACGCGGGAACGGTGGGACACTGTAACTACGCCGGTCCCCGCGGACGGGTTCGGGCGTCTACGGGCATTGTCCGAACGGGTGGTCCGTACCGCAAGGGTCGTCCGGGCCGTGCTGGTGGAACGCGCGGAACTGTTGGCCTCCAAAAATGGGCGCGAAACGGTTCCACACCGCGACAACCATCATAGAGCCGAAGAACAGCGCCACGCTCGTCACTACAATCACGCCACTGGGGCCGAACTCCACGCTACTCATCGGACCGATCGAGAGCTTCATGTTCCGACTAAGTAAGTACCCGATCACACCAGACCCGAGGCAGAACACGACGGTGAACCAGAACATCTGGCGCAGGTTCCGCGACACGTTCGCGGCGGCCGCGGCCGGCACGATCAGTAGCGCGTTGATGAGCAGCACGCCGACCGCCTGGATGGACAGGTTTACCACCAGCGCGAGCAGGATGATGAACAGGTAGTTGTTAAGCGTGACGTTGATCCGCCGCGTGCGCGCCAAACTCGGGTTGAAGCTCGCGAACATGAGCTGGTTGTACCGCCACAAGAAGACGCAGACGACCAGCACGAGAACTGCGCACAGGTAGAGTAGGTCTGCTTCAGGTATGAAGAGGAGGTTGCCGAACAGGAACGTTTCGAGGTTCACAGTACTGACCTTCTGCACCATCTTGGTGAGCATCGCGCCGAACCCGAGGGCGAGCGCGAAGAACACGCCGATGACGGTGTCGTGCGCCAAACCGGTGCGGTCACGCACGTAGATCATCAGAACGCCGACCGTGACTCCGAACGCGACCATCACCATCGGGACTATCCACGCTGCGCTGACCTTCCGTTCTGCGGCGTCACCCCCGGTAAGAAGTACGCTCACATAGCCGAGCGCGACGCCAGCGAACGCACAGTGCGCCATCGCGTCGCTGAAGAACGCCATCCGGTTGCCGACAACGAGCGAACCCACCATGCCGCAGATGAGGCACATCACGAGCAGCGTGATGACGCTCTTCACCACGAATACATAGGTGTCGAGTGAATCGGCTATCACCCGGATCAGGTCGGACATCCAGACGTCGGGCATGAATCCCTCGGCATCCTTAACTGGTCAATCGGCGGGCGCAACGTTGCATCAAGACGAGGGACGCGGTCGCTTCGTCTGGTGTGATGATGAGCGGCGGCGAAACGCGAACCACCTTCTTCGCGAGCGGGCCGAGGAGGTGAATCCCATCGTTGCTGGTGCCATCGCCGAGGTAGCACGCGAGGACGACTGCGTTTGCCCAGTCCGCTGCGGAGCGGTCTCCGTGGTCGCGCATCTCGACGCCCCATACCATCCCACCGCGTTCGCCGCGAACCTGGGCCACGAACGGGAGTTCCTTCAGGGCGAGCAACCCGCGTTCGATGATGCTGGAACTGGCTTTCATTCCCGCGATCACGTCGCGGCTCTCGAACTCGTCCAGTGTAGCCTGTACGGCCGCGCAGCAGAGCGGGTTCGCACTCCACGTGTCGGAACCTTCGCCATAACCGAGAGAACCGAAAATATCCGCACGGCCGACAGCGGCGGCGACAGGGATACCATTCCCAAGCCCCTTACCTAACACTACGACATCCGGTTCGAGGCCGTAGGTCTCGAACGCGAACATCGCGCCCGTGCGGCCGAAGTTTGATTGCACCTCGTCGATAATAAAAACGATGTCATGTTGGCGGCAGAACCGCTGAAGTCCTTGCAGGTACGCCGCAGGCGGGTGGTACGAGCCGCCACCACCGAGGTACGGTTCCGTGATCAGAGTTCCGATCTTCGCACCGAACTGGTGGAGCAGGGCGTCCAGTTCCTTTTGGTAAGGGGAGAAGTCGAACGGCGCGTCACGCAGTGTCACGTCGCGACACTCGTTCATTGGGAACGAGATGAATCGCACGCGTGGGTCGCGTTCCGCGTCCGTTTCCGAGCCGGTGACGGCGTTTGCCAATCCTTTCTTCCCGTGGAACCCGAAGCGCGTCGCGAGGATCATCGGTCGGGTGCGGTCCAGCGCAAGCGAAGCCCACAACGCCTTCTGGATCGCCTCGGACCCGGACGCAGCCCACATCACCTGCTCGATGCGTCCGCCGCCCGGCGTGGCACGCATTAACTTGAGGAGACGGTTCGTTGCGCCGACCTCAACGGGTGTGATCGCGTTGTACGCGGTCATCGGCACGGCCGCGGTGAACCCCAGAGGGGCAGGGGGGGTAGCAGTGGATGCTCGTTCCCAACCCATGTAACGCGAGTACGCGCTCAGCCAATTCGTCGGGTTGTGGCCCAGGTTTGAGACAAGCACACCGGACGTGAAATCGTAGAGCCTCCGGCTTTCCGGTGTCCAGTGGTAGACCCCAGCGCTATGGCTGAGGACGGCTTGCGTCGGAGTGAAAGTGCGGAGTGAGTACGGTTCCGAGTTCGCAAGGTCCGCTCGACTGCTGTTTGAGTTGGGCTCGCGAGTGTGCTGAATCGGGGGAGGCATGGCGTGATCTCCTGTGTTACTGCACCCGAAGGTACTCAGGCGGCACGTGTTCGACAAGCCAAACGCCGTTCGCGGAGCGGTAAAACACGTGACCGTCGGCTTGCATTTTCGCCGCGTCAACGACGAGAACGACCGGCTTTCCACGGCGCTGCCCGACTTTCGTGGCGGTCGTGGTGTCAACGGACAGGTGGACGTGGTGACGGGCCATCTTCAACAGGCCATCGCGGAGAATGATCGCGCCGGTCTCGTTGGCCGTTCCGTGGAAAAGTTCTGCGGGCGGTTCAACTTCTTCGAGTCGCAAATCGACTTCTGCTGAGTGGCCTTGGTTTGCGCGGATCATCGTTCCCGTGTCGTCGAACGCAAACCGGTGTTTTTCGCAGTTCGTGACGACCTCGGTGAGTTCCTCGTGCGTCAATCTGTTACCGGCGATTGCAAGGCCAGACAAGAGATCGGTGATGAGAACCCAGCCGCCCGGTTCAAGGGTCAGCCCGACCGATTCCGGCTCGTGGCGAAGAACCTTTGAAATGAACTTGCTGGTGCGCACCCTTCGTTTTTCGTCCACGACTATACCCGTCCTTCGTAAAGGATGAGCGGTGTGGCGTTGCCGGGTTCGTAAAGCGCCAGACCGCCAGCCGAACCGTTGACCTTGACGACACAGCCAGATTCACCCGCGACCGCGCGGGCAAGGATCGCTTCGAGGCTTTGTACGATTGCAACGCAGTTACGGTCGGCCGTGATGTCGTTGTAAGTGAGCGCCCGCATCAGCGCAAGGCGCTCGTTCCGGCTTGCATCAGGCCCGCCGAATTCGACGTTGGCCACCTCGAGGAAGAACCTCTCGATGACTTCGATCCCGTAGCCGCGTTGAGACCGTTCTCCCCACGGTTCAAGGAACGTTCCGTTGTAGTGATAGTTCGGAGTGTTCTTGAGTTCGCCCGGAGTGCGATTTTCCACCGTGAGTTCGACGCCGCGCTTGCGCTGGTGGGCGCACCAGACAGCGTTATCGAAGCGGAATTGCACCTCTTGCTCGACGTACCCCGGAAAGTTATCAGGCGTGACCCAACTCGTGTGAATGTCGAACGCGGCCTCACGTGAGTCGGGGTGGCGGTACACGACTTGAAGTTGGACCGAATCCCACGTTGGACCGTCGACCGGTCCAACAAGACCGCGCTGTCCCGTCGCAAGGACTCGATCGAGCGACCAGTTCGGCCCGAAGGTGAAGTCGATAAGTTTCAGGTAGTGGACCGCGACATACGTCGCCGGGTTCCGCCCCGCGATCCACTCCGCGAATTGACCGCCACTGATTGACTTCGGTTCAAGGAGAGAACAGTAGCCATTGTTGACGTGTTGGAGAACATCGTCCTGGTAGAGCGTACGGAGTTTCTTGTGGTCTGGATCGGCGAGTTTGTGGTACACGACCTTTGCGAGCACGCCGTTCTCGGTCGCGAGCCTCGATAGTTCATCCAGTTCGGTCAGCGAGAGCACAGACGGCTTCTCGATAAGGACGTGCTTGCGCGCGAGGATGGCATCGCGTGCAGCCACGAAATGACGATCATCCGGGGTCGCGATGCAGACGACATCCACGTCCGAGGTGAGAAGTGTGCGACTCGCGTTGGCGCCCGAATAATTCGTGAACGGTCTTCGTTGTCCGTACTCGGATCCGAGGTACTTCGCGCTGCGTGCGCCAGTTCGGGACGCCACCGCGCAAAGCTGGATGCTCACCGGTCCTGTTGCAGAAGAATGGAGAGGATCGTGATGGCGCCGCTCAAAGACCGGTCGATACGTGTCCTCGAAGATCATCCCAAAACCAATCATTCCGCAGCGAAGGACTCGCACCGGTCTCTCCTGTGTTGAAAGCTTTGGAGTGCGTGTTGTAGTGGTGTGCACGAAGTCCGAGAAGAGTAAAATAGTTGCCGAAAAAGTTATTACTACATAAGATACATTATCGGACGTGACTCAGTTACACTTGCAATTGCCCAAACGATCCCCGATGCCGACTTTAGGTCTGATAATTGATATTATGTAATTAATAAGTCCCAACAACAGAACAAAAAACGGTCAAGCCAAGAAGCCCATCCGACGAAATTTTGCGTACCGGCCTTCCAAAATTGATTCATCCGACTGCGGCTCAAGCCGCCGTAATTCTCGCGAGAGGTGTGTCTTCAGAGTCGTACCCATTCCCCGCGGATCGCGATGCGCCCCCCCGAGTGGTTCGGTCAGAATGGTGTCGATCATGCCAAACCCGTGAAGATCCTTCGCAGTCAACTTAAGCGCGTTCGCCGCCTTGGATTTGGATTCGTCAGTCGCCACTTTCCAGAGAATCCCAGCACAACCTTCTGGACTGATGACGGAGTAATAGGAGTATTGAAGCATTCCGATCGCGTCACCGATACCGATACCAAGAGCTCCGCCAGATCCACCCTCTCCGATGACAACACACACGATTGGTGTCTTAAGTTTCGTCATCTCAAGGATGCTAGTCGCGATCAACTGGGCCTGGCCTCGTTCCTCCGCTCCAGTTCCGGGAAAAGCACCCGGGGTGTCGATCAGGCAAACGATCGGGATGCGATACTTCGCAGCCAGTCGCATTTTCGAGAGCGCCTTCCGGTAACCCTCTGGATGAGCGCAGCCGTAGTGACACTGAAGACGCTCCGCAAGCGTCTTCCCCTTCTGGTGCCCGATTAGCATGACCTCGTGCCCATCGAGACGGGCAAATCCGGCACGGATTGCGCGGTCGTCCCCAAAAGCGCGATCCCCATGCAATTCGGTGAAATCCTCGAATACCATTTCGATATAGTCCAGCAACTGCGGACGGTTCGGGTGACGCGACACCTGCACCGTCTCCCAGGCTGACAGGTTCGAGTACTTCTCCTTCTTCATCGAAGTGAGTTTCTTACGGAGTTGTCTAATCGTCTCGCCACTAATGTCCGCCTCTGGAACCGACTCCAGACGGAATAGTTCTGATTCCACCTCGTGGATCTCTTGCTCGAACGGCAGTGGAACCGGAATCATCGCTCACCTCGTGTCAGATTACTCGTTTGGAAGAAGACACGTCACCTCTCCTCGAGATCCTTCTCGACCACCGACTTGTAAACCTGCTTGATCTTCTGCAGTTCTATCAACACTTGGTGAAAGTTCTCAGGTCGGTCCGTTCTCTTCTTCGCGAGCATCCTCACCACGAACGTCGAGAACTCGTCAGTCAGGTCCGGATTGTACGCAGAGGGGGGCGCGGGTTTCTCCGTGAGGTGCTTGCCGAGCAAGTCGCTCTGCGATGTTCCACGAAACGGCGGACGCCCGGTCGTCAGTTCGTACAGCGTGCAGGAGTAACTGTAAATGTCCGCGCGACCGTCTAAAATCTCGTTCCGGATCTGCTCAGGACTCATGAAACTCGGCGTCCCCTGAACTTTCCCACGCCAGTGAAACCACTTTGCTAACCCTGTCGGGATCTTCTTCGTAATCGCGAAGTCGATCATCTTCGTCTCGCCACTCGAGTTCACAAGAATATTGTCTGGCTTCACGTCGCGATGGACAAAACCGGTCGCGTTCATGTATGCCAACCCGGTCGCGGCGCCCTTGAAGATCTTCCGAGAGTGCTCCTTGATGAACGCAAAATCCTTCGTCTGGAGCCGCAAGCGAAGTGCGCCCGACGGAAAGAATTCCATGATGAAGTGTGGCGTGTCTTTGGCCCGGTTCACTTTCACAATGCGGATCACGTTCGCGTGAGTCAGTTTCACGCCAACTTCGGCCTCGTTGAACAGCGCACGCCGGTGTTCGCTTCTAGTCGCTGCTTCGGGAAGTAGGATCTTCATCGCGAAGTGCCGATTGCTCTGGACCTCCACGACCTCGAACACCTGCGACGTCGCCCCAGTTTGGAGCAACGTTCGCAAGCGATAGCCGGCGAGAGTCGTGTTAATGTCCGCCATCCGAACTCCTTACCAGTATTCTTCAAAGTGAACGTTACCCTTGAATTTCGTTGCGGCAATGTCCACGTTCAGGCCGCGAGCCTCAAGTACCTCGATGACACCCACGGGCTGCGGGAAAGTGGTCACCCCGGTATGGTGATCCCGGACTGGGACGCCAATCATTTTTGGATTGCCACACAGAAATACGTGCGTGGTTACGGGGTCGAGCGGAGTACCTAATTCCTGCTCCAGTTCCCCACTCGTTATCAGGTCCTGGATGTAGACCTTCCGTGAAACACCAGGCTCTCGCGTGGTGAGTGCCAGGTACTTGTAATTTGGATACCGGGCCATCAGTTTCCGATGTATCTCGTGGTAACCTAGATCGCGCGAGTATCGCACACAGCAGGCATTGAGGATCTTCCCGGTGTGCCCGCGAAGAAGCAGCTCCCACGTCATGTAGTTGTGCGGCGCCTCGCCGGTGCCTGTGCCGAGGAACACAACACTGTCACCGGGCTTCACAGGGTCGAGTGTGTAGTGGCCAGTGATCCGTTCCCCAATCTGAATGCGGTCCCCTTCCTGGAGCGCGAACAATCGCGGCGTGAGCGCCGGAACACGTCCGTCCAGGTTCTCACGAACGAGTACGATGTAGAACTCGAGCCAGTCGTTGTCTTCGAGGCGCATCAGACGGTCTGATTCGTCGAGAATTGAGCAACTCATGGAATAGGCGCGGCGAACTACTTTCGTGACATCCCTTTCTGGGAGCGTTTCTACCTGACACCCTTCGGTTCTGCGCTCCCAATAGCCCAAGCCGAGGGTGCAGTACTGACCGGCGTGGTGGTGTGCTCGTACGAAGTCCGGCTTGACGCGGAGCACCATCAGGTCAGGGTTGAGCAGTTTGAGTGACACAACGGTTGCGTTGTACCGCCGGTTCCGAAGTTCGCTGAGTTCTTCGACTGTCATTCGCGATGCCTGCGAGAGCGTTGACACCAAATACAGCACCCCCGCGAGAGCGGCCCGCGAGGGTGCGTAAGCCCGTTTCGAGATTGTATGGCGCGGGAAGCGGCTTAGCCGAGCTTACCGGCGGCCTGTTTCACATACGCGACACACTTCTTCATGTCGGGCGACGGGTCGTTCGGATTGGCTTCGTACTCGATCGCGATGTGGCCCGTAAACTTGGCCGCCTTCAGTGCCTTCAGCACTGCAGGCACGTCGAGTACGCCGGCTGGATCGCCGAACACGACGTCGGTTTTCTTCTTGTTGTCGTGATCCTTGAGATGCATCGCGAAGTTGCGGTCACCCATCAGTTTCACTTGCTGAGCGGGGTCGAGTTTCTCCCCGAGTTGCTCCATCCGGAGTAGGTGACCTGTATCAAGGCAGGTGCCGATGAGTTTGTGGTGGTCCTTCACTACTTTCAGAATCACCTCGGCCGACCACCACTGGTGCCTCCCCTTCCCCGCCGGACCGTGCGGGTGAATCGCGATCGCGATCTTGTACTCTTCGCAGAGCTTGTCGAGGCTGTCGAAACTGTCCATCGACGGGTCGGCGCTGAGGTACTTCACCCCGATCGCCTTGCCGAAGTCAAACATCTTCTTGTTTTTGTCGTGATCTTTACTGAATGGCGAAACCCCGAAACCGAGGGGCGTGACCTCGTACTCTTTGCACAGCGTGAGGATCGCCTTGAGCTTGTCCGGCGTGCTATCGACCGGGATATGCTTCGAGTAGAACTCCGCGGACTTCAGACCGAGTTCCTTGGTGCGCTTGAGCATCTGCTCCAGGTCGAAGTTGCGGAATGTGTAGCTCTGTACGCCGACGGCGAACCCGCCAAAATCGTCCGCGGCGGCCGCGGTGTACGGGGCAAGCATGCCTGCGGCAGTGGCCGCGGTCGCGGTGAGGAACGAACGGCGGTTCAAATTGTGCGATGTCATAAAAGTCCTGCAAGAAAAGGAGTGAGATGGAATTGTGCCAGGGGTGCGTGTCGAACGCTACGAGAAAAGCTGCGAACATTGTTACCAACGCGTGGTGATCTTCTTCGACTGGGTCCAGAACTCGATCGAACTCTTGCCAGTAATGTCACAGACGCCGAATCGCGAGTCGTTCCAACCGCCGAACCCGAACGGCTCCAGCGGCACCGGCACCCCGACGTTCACGCCTATCATGCCGGCACTCGCGCGCCGCGCGATCGCCTTTGCTTGTGCCCCGTTGGTGGTGTAAACCGCCGCGGCGTTGCCGTAAGGTGAAGCGTTTTCGATGGCGATTGCCTCGTCCACGTCTCGCGCCCGGATGATCGCCAGCACTGGGCCGAAGACTTCTTCTTGTGCAATGCGCATGTCCGGGCGCACATTGTCGAGAACCGTGGCGCCGATGTAGAAACCGCCCTCGCGACCGGGGAGAACGGCCCCGCGACCGTCCACCAGCACCTTCGCGCCGGCGGCTACGGCCTCCGCGATGAAGCCTTCGATTCGCGCCTTTGAAGCGGCTGAAATGACCGGGCCGAGATTCTTCCCGAGAACCATCTTTCGAGCTTCGTCGCAAACTTGCTGAATGATCGCGTCCACTGCACCAACCGCGAGCATTGACGCAGCGGCCATACACCGTTGGCCGGCGCACCCTGCCATCGACGCGACAACGTTTGCGGCGGTCGGGCCGACCAGCGCATCGGGCAGCACGATCAGGTGATTCTTCGCGCCACCGAGCGCCAGCACACGTTTGAAGTGACTCGTCGCGCGGACGTAAACACTCTTCGCGACCGCCGTCGAACCGACGAACGTGATCGCCTTCACGTCGGGGTGATCGCAGAGCGATTCGACCACCGTTCTCTGCCCGTGAACGACGTTGAACACACCCGCGGGCAACCCGGCTTCGTGTAGCAACTCCGCTGTGCGGTTCGTCGTGAGCGGAACTTTCTCCGACGGCTTGAACACCATCGTGTTGCCGAGGGTGATCGCGATGGGAATGGTCCAGTGCGGCACCATCGCGGGGAAGTTGAACGGCGTGATCGACGCGACCACACCCAGCGGCGCGCGCTCCACGCGGCACTCGACGCCCTTGCTCACCTCCAACGCTTCACCGCACGCCAGTTGAGGCAGCGAGCACGCGAACTCGGTGACCTCGATTGCGCGAACGATCTCCGCGCGTGCTTCGTCAACCGTCTTGCCGTTCTCTTCGTGAATCAGTCCGGCGATTTCGTCGATGTGTTTGCGGAGCAGCTCGCGGTAAGTGTAGGCGACCTGCGACCGCTGTCTGAGCGTCTCGGTCGACCACGCTGGGAACGCCGCCGATGCGCTGCGGACAGCGGCATCGACATCGGCGGTCGTGGAGAGCGGCACGAGTGACAGGTGGGTGCCGTCGAGCGGCGAAATTACGTCCGCGCTATCGCCGTGCCACTTGGCCGCACGGCCACCGACGAAGTTCTGAATCGCGGGGTATTTCATGGTGTTCCTTGATTGCGTCGGGTTACCAGCGTCAGCACCTCGTCGAGAGTCTCGACGAGGAAATCCGCGTCGTCTTTCGTGATGCACATCGGCGGCTTGATACGCAGCGTGTTGCCGAGAAGCCCGCCCTTACCAATGAGCAGCCCGCGTTCCTTCGCGAGTTCCAGCACGTCCGCGGTCGCGGTATTCGCGGGTTCCTTCGTGACGCGGTCGCGGACCAACTCCACGCCCAACATCAGGCCCATGCCGCGCACTTCGCCGATCAGCGGTTGACGCTCCGCGAGTTCCATTAGCCGCTGTTTCAGATGTGTGCCGACCGCGTACGCATTCTGTTGGATGCCGTCGCGGTCGATAATGTCGAGCGTCGCTAGCCCTTGCGTGACGCTCACCGGGTTGCCGCCGAATGTGTTGAAGTGAACGCGTCGAGCCATCATTGCGGCGATCTCGGGCGTCGTTACGCACGCGCCAAGCGGAGCGCCGTTGCCGATCCCCTTTGCCATCGTCACGAGGTCGGGCTTCACGCCCCAGTTCTCGAAGCCCCAGAACGCGGTACCCGTGCGTCCGAACCCGGTTTGCACTTCGTCCGCGATGCACAGCCCGCCGTGCTGACGCACGATCTCGTACACGATGCGGAAATACTCCGGCGGTGGGGTCACAACACCGCCGACACCCTGAATCGGTTCGCCGATAAAAGCGGCGACCGCGCCCGACGTTTCGTAGCGGATGAGTGGCTCAACGTCCTTCGCGCAGCGCACATCGCACGACGGATACGTGAGACCGTAAGGGCACCGGTAGCAGTAGCCCGGCGTGGCGTGTTTGATGTTCGCCGCGGGACTGGTCTTGAACTTCCACGTGCCGACGGCGGTCAGCGCCATCGCGCCTTGCGTGCCACCGTGGTAGCCGTTGCGCAGGCTGATGACATCGACGTTCCCGGTGAACTCGCGAGCGGAGAGAACCGCGATCTCGTTCGCCTCGCTCCCGGAGTTGGTGAAGTAGCTCACCGAGAGGCCGCTGTCCGCGGGCATGTGTTCGGCCATCCGCCGGCCGAACTCGCCAATGTTCGGGTGGAGGTAGATCGTGGTAGTGTGCTGAAGCATGCCGATTTGCTGCTGCACGCGTCTGACGATCTCCGGGTGGCAGTGCCCAACCGACACGCTCACGATCCCTGCGAATCCGTCGAGGTATCGTGTGCCAGTTTCATCCCAGAGGTACTGCATGTGGCCTTCGACCAGCAGCAGCGGCTCGCGGTAGTAGGTGAGCAGGCCGGGCGTGAGGTACTGCTTGCGGAGGGCCAGAACTTTCGCTCGCGGCGGTCCGTCGTAGGGACGCGGAACGTGATCGGTAACCGGCAGTTCACGGCGAACGCGTGGAACCGCGGGCCGCGGATGGTTGTCGCTCATGCTAGCTCGGCCCTTCTTGTTTGGCTTGACTCGGCATGACGAAAAGAGCCGGGAGGTGCTACCCCCGGCCCGAATCGTGTTAGCGGTCGCGTTACTTCTTTTCTGGCGAGGGCGGGCGGAGCCGCACGGCAAGTGTGCCAGGATAGCCGCGACCTGCCCACCGGAAACACGTTTGTGATCGAACACGTCCGTGCGAGCGGTGGCGGTCGATACATGCGGGAAGAGCTTCACTTCTTGGGGGGTGGATTGAAGCTCTCCTGGCCCTTGAACAGCAGACCCATCGCGATCATCTCTTTATCAGTCGTTCGTCCGACGATGCCGATCACCGGCGTGCCGTCGCCGAGTGTAGTTGTTGCGCGGTTTTCGTTGAACCCGATCCACTCGCTCTCGTACTTGTCTTTCGGGTCGAGTTTGCCGTCCACCACCTTCATGAAGGTCACGGAACACCCCTCGTACGCCAGCCCGTGCTTGACCGTGACTTGGCCCACCGCGTAACCCTCCTTGGCCTTCACGGTCACCGCGTTCTTTGGTGCTTCGCCCCACTGCTCACCGAATGTCTCCTTCCCGGTGGTGCGGTAGATCGGGCGTGCCGCCCGGATGCGGTCCACGTTGAAGGATTTCACCAGCCCGAACTCGAACCCCACCAGCAGCCCGCCCTCCGTGGCGGAGTCCTTGAACACGTTCCGGTTAAACCCGCCGAGCAGCGCCGGCTCCTTCGTCACCGGCGTCGGTTCCTTCGCGACCGGAGGCTTCGGATTTGTCTCGAAGTCTTCCTGGCCCTTGAACAGCAATCCCAAACCGTTGAGTTCACGGTCGCTACCGCGGCCAACGATCCCGACGACCGGCGTGCCGCCGCCAGTAATCGAAGCCGATCTCTTTATGCCCACGTAACCAACCCAGTCGCTCTCGTAAGCGTCCTTCGGGTCGAGTCCCCCCTCAACTCCCTTCATGAACGTGACCGAACACCCGTCGAAATTGAGCCCGGACTTGTATGTGAACGCGCCGATCGCGTACCCGGCCTTCGCCTTGACCGTGGTCACCCGGTCCGGTGGTGTGCCCCGCTGCACCCCGAACTGCTCCTTGTCGCCGACCCGGTAAATCGGGCGCACCGACTTGATCACGTCATCCCTGCCGAACTTCCCCAGTCCGAATTCGAGGCCGATGAGCAACCCACCCGCAGGAGCGACGTCTTTGAACAGCGGTGCGCCCCCCCCGGCGATGATCTGTGGCTTATCGGTGCCCTTGACCGGCGGGGTGACCACGTCTGGCCCCTTAACCTCCTTGTACAGCAGTCCCACGCCGCTCGCCCCGCGGGTGCTCGTCTTGCCCATCAGCGCGAGCGCGATCTCGCCCTTGCCGCCGACGTTGGTTATCGCGACCCCCGGCCCGTCCTTCCCGCCGAGCCACTCGCTCTCATAACTGTCCTTCGGGTCGAGTTTCCCGTCTCCGACTTTCATGAATGTGATCGAGAGGGCGTACACGCCGATTCCGGCGCCCCGCACGTTGAACGCGCCAACCGCGTAGCCCGGCTTTGCGACCGCTCTCACGACGTCCTTCTCAGTGTCTGGGCCGGTCGCCCCGTGCCACTCGCCAAACGTCTCCTTGTCACCGACGCGGAACACGCCGCGCACCGCCTTGACCAAAGTGACCGCGCCGGCCTTCGCGGCTGTCAGTTCCAATCCCACGAGCACGCCCTTGTCCGGCACCAGGTCTTTGAACTCGGTGTCGATTGGCGCTCCGCCGGCAATCACCGCGCCCGGCGTGACCGGCGGGCGGACCACCACCTGAAGGCGGCATGATTCGAGGAAGATCGTGCTCTGAACTGCATCGACTTGCGCGCGGGTGCCGATGGAACGGAGCAGGTAGATGCTGCTACCAATGATAAACCCGCGTGCGCGGGTCGCGGTAGCACCGCGTTCAACAAGGAACTCTTTGCCCGCGAACTTCCCCATCTTCGCATCGACCTCGCGCGTCACCCTCGCACCGAGTCCGTCGCCGAGCGCCACGTTGCGGAGAATCGTCATGATCTCGTCGCGGTCGAGTTGCTTGCCGCTCCGCGGAGGGAGGAGAACCTGTTCGACGATGTACGTTACCCCATTCGGCATTTCGGTGATGATCGCGTTGAACGTCACGCGATTCGGCCCGGTTCCCGACGTGCGCTGCTTTTCGCTCTGTCCCTTGGACTTCTCCGGCACCCATACCTTGAAGGTCTTGTTGGTCGCGGTGTATTCGGTCCATCCCACTGGCGCGGGAACCTCGCCGGCGCCCGAACCTGGTGCGGCGCTGCCCACCGGCGCGAGCGTAACCGACCCGGCTACGGTCTTCGGCAGTACCAACGAGAAGTCCTGAACCCGTGTGGTGCCTGCCGCGCCCAACCCGCCCTCAGGAACCGCTTGAACGTACAGGTCGCCTTCGGTCGCATCGAGCGGCACTTCACCGGTCGCGATGCCACTGGTTACCTTCAGCGCGACTTTCTTCACCCCCGGTTGCTTCTCCAACGGCTCTTTGGCTTTCGGCTTCGCGCCCTTCGGGGGCACCACCAGATAGTGGAGCGTGACGCCCTTGACCGCGGCAGTCGGATCGAGAACCCCGACCTCCGCGCGCACAGTGAGTTTGCCGTCGGCACCTTTGGTCGCGGTCACGAGGAACCCATCGAGCCGCCCTTTCATGATCTTGCCGAGTTCAGCGCACGGCACCGCGAAACCAATCCCCTGGCTATCCTTGATGGTTGCTACCGCGACCCCGACCAGCCGCCCCTTCGCGTCCACGACGGGTCCGCCACTGTTGCCCGGGTTCAGAGCGCCGTCGATCTGTACCACCGCCAACTCACCGTCATCGTTCATTCGCAGGCTCGACACTGAACCTTTACCGACGGTGATCGCCGGCGACCCCTTGGTTGTGGAGAGTGCCTGTCCGAAGGGGAATCCGAAGGTGTACACCGACATCGTCTCGGACAACTTTGGCGGATCCGCGTACGCGATGGGCTTGGGCGGGTCTTTCAGTCCCGTGATGCGCAAAACAGCGAGGTCGTTCTCCGGGTCAGCTGCGATCACTTCGGCCTTCGCGGTCACTTCGGTCTTGGTACCGCTGTCGAACACGACGCTGACGGTCGGTGCCCGGAGGCTCTTCATCAGCTCAGTGGGGCCGGGGCGCGGCTTCTTGTCGTAGTCCGCCGGAGCGATGACATGGTAGTTGGTGGCGACGAGGACGCTGTCTTTGTCTGTCGAGACGACGAACCCGGACCCGCTGGCCTTCCAGGTGGGGCCCTGCACGCGAACAAACACGGTGGCGTGCTTGACCGCCGCGACGGTGTCGGGTGGGATCGCGTCGTCGGTGCGGGCCGTGTCAGCGAAAATGAGTACGAGTCCGACGAGCGGTGCGAACCGACGGAGCATGAGAGGTCTCGGAAGGAAACTGGAGTATTCACCTGCCATGAGACTCCCAGTTTCACCGGCCGTCAACCCAATTCCATGAGTGATTCTGACCCGCGCAGTGAAGCAGATGGTGGCTAGTGGCGTTTGCTCTCAAGCGCGGTGCGCCGGGTCGAGTTGCGTCTCGACTGGCCGGGTTTCGAATCGTGCCCGCCCGGACGCACTCGTGCCGTTCGTGCCGAGCACCCCATCATCGGGGCAGGTTGCTACCGATTCCGGCTCCGCCGCGGGTGCGGAGTCCGGGTGCTCGGCACGCCACAGCAGGTCGAGCGCAAGTTGGGCGCAGCGTTCCTGGAACTGGGCCGGCGTCTCCTTGCGGGCCGGCTCGTTTTCGATCATTCGACAGATCTTGCGATACCCAACCTCGTTGTCGAAGAAAATCCTCCGGGCCAACTTCAACTTGTCCTCGTCCTCCATGTATCCGAGTTCGATGGCCTTATCGATCCGCCCCGGGCGGGTCGAGATGAATTCCATCGTCCCGTCTTCCCGCTTTCGGGGCCGCCCCATGGCGGGGTCCAACTTGTCGATGTGGTTGGTCGTGATCACAGTGAAGATCCCGTTGCTCTTCTCAACCCCGTCCAGGCAATTCAAAAGGCAATCAAAACTCAACCGTCCTGTGTTCAGGATGGTCGCTTGTCCGCCGGCGTTGCCGCCGTTGGCGTTCGCGTTGTTTGCGCCGTTGCCCGCCGACGCCGTTGCCGCGATCAGATCGGAGAGTTTGGGCTTCCCGTACACGTTCTCGCGCCCGTGGAACACATTGTCGAAGTCCTCGAACAGAGCGATGCACGGCACGTGCGCCTGCATCTCGGCCCAGGATTGCTCGAGGTCCTCGTTGAGCATCTGCCCGAGGGAGTACACGAACAGTGGCATGTCCAGATCCTCGGCAATGGCGCGTGTGATCGCGCTCTTGCCGGTGCCCGGCGGCCCGTACAGCACCCAGCCCCGCTTCCATGGGATGTCCCGCTCCGCGTACCAATCCCTGAGTTTTCGCCACATCTCGACCTCCCGGATGAGCCTGCGGACGTGCTCCGGGAAGTAGAGCTTTTCGGTCGAACGACCTGGGGACAGGGGCGAGGTTCCCTTCCCGAGCTGATCGGGGCTGTGCGAGATGAGCCGGTAGAGGCCTTCCAGGTACCAGGCCTGACTCGTGCCGGCCGAATGCCGCTGGGCGCCGGTTTGGGTCGCATCGGGGATCCGCTTGATGAAGAACCGCTTCTGCTCCGACACGCCGTTCGCCCAGTACACCTGGTTGCGGGCCTCGGAGGCCGCGCGGACGATCGCCTCGACGTCAACCGTCCCACGGAAGAACGATAAACTCGCCTTCATGTTCGCCTTGGGCTTGCCGCCCCAGTAGATCACGCTCCCCCCCGCCACGGGCTTATCTTCGGTCACGTTGAACCACAACGGCCGCCAGCCGACCCAGAAGAGAACTCGGTGACCGCCAAAGTACTCGAACGGGACGTGCCCGAACTTCCCGTCGCGGAACGACTCGTGCTTCCCGCCGAATGTTTTCTCGCCGAGCGTGGACCGCTTGTTGTTGCGGATCAGGTGTGCGAGAACGGCCTGGGAGGTGGCCTCGTCCTGGAGGTGGACCTGTGTCACGACCAGCCGGAAAGCGGTGTGGATGAGACCCTTGATGCTTGACCAGCCGCGGAGCACCACCCCGAAAACCGTCCCGAGGATGGCAAATCCGGCGAGCATGGGCGCGATCGTTTCCAGTTTCACTTCGCTCATAGGTACAGTTCAATTCGCAGTGTTGTGTGGTGTCGCAGGGCGCCGGGATTCGAGCGCCGGTTCGGATCGGGATGTCCGACCTCGCGCCGCGGTTCTTGGTTGAGTCTTCGGTACTATCGCGGGGCGGTTGATGGAGAGGGGTTCGGGACAGAAGGTTCGCATGAAACCGTTCGGCGCGGGGTCTCCACCCTGATCTCGTTGAGGTCTCGGGCCTGCCGTTCGTCGGCATTAATAACACTGGGAACCTCTGGAATGCCTGAAGAATCAACCGGCAGTTATTTCCTTGCCCGACCCGCCGCGTAGTTGTAATTGACACACGCCTCAACCGATCCGTGCTCGTACGACTCGCTGGGCCTACCCCATGACGACGGACGATTCCGAACCCGCGGCCAACCGCGGGGCACCGTCGCCACCGCCTTCCGGACCCGATGCCCGCCTCCACGGCGAGGTGCTCGTCCTGTGGGTCGTCTGGCTCACCTACGGCTCGTTCTACTTCTGCCGCCAGAACATCGCGGCAGCGGTTCCAGGCCTGAAGAGTGAGGGTCTCAACGCAATCCAGATCGGCTGGATCTTGGGCGCGCTCAAGGTCGCGTACGCGATCGGCCAGTTGGTAAACGGCCAGTTCGCTGAGCGGATCCCGGCCCGCCGACTCCTCGCCGTCGGGATGCTCGGGTCGGCCGCGATGAACGTGGTCTTCGGCCTTTCCGAAGGGCTGTACTTTCTCATCTTCGTCTGGGCCTGTAACGGCTACTGTCAGGCTCTGGGCTGGACCCCGTGCGTTCGCGTGGTCGCGAACTGGGTTCCGGCCACCCGCCGCGGTCGGGCCATCGGGGTCGTCGGCACGAGTTATCAGTTCATGGCAGGCGTGACGTACCTCGTCGCCGGCGCTTCGGTACACTGGCTCGGCTGGCGCGGAGCCTTTTACGTCCCCGCGGTCCTCCTGGCGCTCGCCGCCATCCACATGCTGATGTTCTTGCGGGAGTCGCCCGGCGACGCGGAGGAACGCGCGACCGCGACTTTGCGCCGCGCAGCAAAGCGGGGGCGGTGGACCGAAACCGTCTGGCTCACACTGGCCAATCCTGCACTCTGGGTGCTGGCCGTCACACTGTTCCTCCTCGACGCGACCCGCTACTTCTTCCAGGACTGGGGATTGGCTCACCTTCTGGAGGTGCAAAAGAGCAGCGTGCTGGGGACCGCGATCAAGTACGCTGTCTTGCCTGCGGGCGGGATCGTGGGGGCGCTGTTCGGCGGGTGGGCCACGGACCGCTATTTCGGCGGGCGTCGCGCGCCCGTGATTTGCGGATTGTTGCTCCTGCTGGGCGGTCTGACCGTGGCGTACGACGTTCTTTCTCGAACCAGCGTCGCGGCCACGGTGGTTCTCCTGTTTTGGATCGGGTTCGCGATCTTCGGCGCGCAGGTTTTGTTGGTCGGCACCGCTCCGGCCGACCTCGCCCGGCGGGGGACTGCTGCCGCTGCCGCCGGGTTCGTCAACTTCATGGGCTACATGGGCGCGTTCACCGGCGACCTCGTGACCGGCTACCTGAAACACCATTACGACTGGCAGACGGCCATTCACTTCTGGGCAGGTTGCGCCGTCGCAGCCGCTGCGGTGGTGGCGATCTTGTGGCGCGTCGGCCCGCTTCGGAAGGATGAAGGATGAAGCGAGCAACTTTTCTGCTCCTCCACCCCTCATCCTTGTAACAGAGGAAACTGATACGATGCAGGCGATCATCATTGGGGCGGGCCGCGGTCAGCGGCTGATGCCCACCACCGCGGACACTCCCAAGTGTTTCGCCGAGGTCAGCGGCCGGCGCATCCTCGACTGGACGCTCGCCGCCCTCCGGGCCAACGGCGTCGAACGCATCGCTTTCATCGGCGGCTACCAGATCAACAAGGTGCGCGCGGCCTACCCGGAACTCACGTTCCGCCACAACGCGGACTGGCCGAACAACAACATTCTCGCGTCGCTGTTTCACGCCGAGGATCTGATGGATGGGCCGTTCCTGTGCTCGTACTCGGACACCCTCATCACTCCCGAAGTAGTACGCCTGGCGCTGGCGAACACCGACGACCTGGCTCTGGTGGTGGACACCGACTGGCGGAAGCGGTACACGGACCGTACCGAACACCCACCGGACGATGCCGAGAAGGTGCTGATCGAGGGGAAGTGGGTTACCCGCGTCTCACGCGACATCGACACCGAACTGGCGCACGGTGAGTTCATCGGGGTGGCGAAGTTCTCGGCCTCAGGCGCGACCCGACTCCGGGAGCACCATCGTCGGTGTCGCGAACGGTATGCCGGCAGGCCGTTCCGCGAAGCCCGCGTGTTCGAGAAGGCGTACATGATTCAGTTGTTCCAGGACATGGTCGAGGCGGGCGAGTTGTTCGCGCAGGTGGACACGCCCGGCGGGTACATCGAGATCGACACCCAGCAGGACTTCGAGTACGCCCGACGGCACTGGACCTTTCGGAAGGATGAAGGATGAAAGAAGACAGGCACAACGCCAACGTGTCTTCTACCTCGGTTCGCACCTCATCTCTCATCCTTTCAACCGGGCATGGATCAAATGAGCACGAAGCAATTATTCCCCACGTCCGTCGTTGGCTCGCTCCCGCGGCCGGACTACGTCAAGGATCTCATCAACCGCGAGTCCCCTGCCCCACCCGACGAATATCGTCGGCTCATGGAACGGGCGGTCTCCTCGGCCGTGGCCCTGCAAGAGATGGCGGGTTTGGATGTCGTAACCGATGGGGAGTGGTGGCGGAAGTCCTACATCGGGGTGATTGCGGAACTGGCTCACGGCTTCCGGGTAGACCACTACTCGGATGGCCGACCGCGAACGGTCGTCGTGGACCGGTTAAGCCCGAAGAACCCCGGCTTCATCGCTCGCGAAGTGTCCTTTCTCAAGACGCTCACGGGCAAGCAGATCAAGGCGACACTTCCTTCCCCCGCGCTGCTTGGCGAACGACTCTGGGACGCCGAACTGTCGTCCGGCGCGTACCCGAAGCGCGAGGACTTCGTCCGCGCCTGCGTGCCGATCCTGCGCGAGGAACTTCAGCGCCTGGTTCGCGAGGGTGTCAGCGTCGTTCAGATTGACGACCCGCACCTCTGCCTCTTCGTCGATCCCGGCGTGCGCAGCCAATACGAAGACCCAGACAAGGCCGCAGGGTTCGCAGTGGACATGACGAACGAGGTGGTAGCCGGGATTGGTGGGGTCAAACTGGCGTGCCATCTGTGCCGGCGCGCGGGTGCGCGGGCGCGCGGGGAGGCTCGCTTCTGCGGCGGGTACGGCCCGATCCTGCCACACCTCAACCGGCTCAAGGTGCACCACCTCACACTTGAGTTCACCGCCCCAGAAGCGGGCGACCTTGCGGTCCTCCGTGATCTTCGTGAAGACATGGAGATCGGGTTGGGTTGCGTCGGCACCGAGCCGGGGCGGGTGGACACGGTGTCCGAGATCGTCGCGCGAGTCGAGGCCGCGATGAAACACCTGGACGCGGCCCGGATCACGCTCAACCCTGACTGCGGATTCGCCCCCGGTTCGGCCGCCGTGGTGAGCCTCGACGAGGTCTACCAGAAGCTGAAGAACGAGGCCGCGGCCGCGAAGGTGTTGCGCGACAAATACGCCTGACGTCGCCCGCCAACGGCAAGGTGAGAACATGAGCAATCAACTAACCGTGTTCCGGTTGGAAGGTCTGGGCGCCTCCAACTAGAGCGCGTTTGGGAACGGTGTAGCGTTGTTTAACGAGCCGCGACCGCAAGGGAGTGGTTGAGCTTTGCCGCTCCCTTGCGGTCGCGGTTCCTTGAGGTGCTACGCATTTCCGGAAAGCGATCGAGCGGCACACCCGTTCCGGTAATTCGAGTGTCTGCGGTTGGATAACAAGCCGTGACCGGTAGAGTGGGCCCGACACCTTCACAGGAGATGCTTGGCCCACACTCCCGGTCGCGACGCATGACAAACGCGAACAGTAGAACATCCGGTACTCGACGCGAACGAGATTCTTGTACCACACCTCACCCGTCAGCGACCGCCCGTATCCAACGTACAGGTCCGAGCGCGTCGGGTACGGCGAGCCAAGAGCGAGTGCTCCGAACCCAATCCGCACGCCGACCTTGGCGTTCACAACCGTGTCGACGGTGGTGAACAGCGCATGGACCGACGTCTTGTACGAATCCGGCACCGGCACTCGGGTCGTCCTCAAGCCGCAGTGACCGCGCACTGCCATTCCCACTCAGTCGGCGTCAGTCAGAAACTCTTGTCGATGCGCGACCACACTTCCCCGACTCAACCCGGTCCGGTGCCACGCAGCCCAAACGCGCGCATCACCACGAGTACAGCCACCGCCACCGCGATCATCAATAGCGACACCGCGAGTGCCGCTTCCAGGTTCCCGACGCTCAGCTCCAGGAACACGCTCGTAGAAAGCACCTCCGTGCGCATCCGCGTCGCACCGCAGAACACGAGAATCGGTCCGAACTCGCCAAGCGCCCGCGCCCACGCGAGCGCGAACGCGGTCAGCACACCACGCCGCGCCTCCGGGAGTGTGACGCGCCAGAACGCCTGCGCCCGGCTGCACCCGAGCGTGCATGCGATGTCCTCGGCTCGCGGGTCGATCTGGTCAAACGTCACCCGCATGGTCCGCACCGCAAACGCAGCGGACACCACGAACTGCGCCAACACCACCCCCGCGACCGCGTACGTCACCGGAAACACGTGCCGCTGGAACCACGCGCCCGGTTGCGTCTGGAACAGGATCAGGAGGCTCAGACCAACGACAAGCGGAGGAAGTACGATCGGCACGTCGAGCAGAACGTCCAGAACGGTGCGGCCGGGGAACCGTGTTCGCGACAGCAGGTAACCGAGCGGCACGCCAACCCACACGGAGAGGATCGCGGCGGCCGAACTACTCAACAGACTTAACCACACTGCGGCGCGGATCTGCGGAGACGCGAGCGCCCGCCCGATGTCGCCAAACGAGGTATGCGCGATGTCGGCCACGACTAGCGCGGCAATCAGGCCGACGTACACTCCGCCAAGCAGCCCCATGCACACGTAGAACGGCGCGTTTGATCGGGCATCGCGGGTCGGTGCCCTCACGGTCCAGCCCCCTCACGGGGTGAGAACGAATCACGGACCAGCGGCACGAAGCCGCCAGCCCGCACTTCAACGCGAAAGCCGAAGTCGCGGAACCGGACCAACCCGCGATCCGGGTCGGTGACGTAGCGGGCGAACTTCAGCGCCGCTGCCGGATCGCGCGACTGGGTGAGCAGCGCCACCTCGACACGCCCCGTGACGCCATCGAGTTCCGACAGCACGAGGATCGTTTGTCCCTGGTAGGCCGGGCCGCTGGCGACCGCGTCCCACACAACAGCCGCGTCCGCGCTTCCAACCTTCGTCGCGTTCGCCGCCTCGGTGACGGTCCCCGTATCCACCACACGCGGTTCCAGCGCCGCCCACTTCCGCGTGTTCGTGAGGTGTTCGCGAGTCAGTTTCCCGACCGCGGCGCCCGGGTTCGGTACGGCCACGGTCACGCCCTCGCGGAGCAGGTCAGCCCACGTTGCGATCCCCTTCGGGTTGCCCTTCGCGAGCAGCACCACGGCGCAAACGCGTGCGAGTGGTACGGACTCCTCAGCAAGACCGAGGTCGCGTGCCTGACGAACGTAGCTATCGTCGGCGGGGATGAACAGGTCGGCCGGCTCACCAGGAGCCTGGTAGCGGACTTTCGTGAGAATATCTTCGGACGGGCCGAAACGCAGTTCGATGCGCTGCCCGGTTTCGCGATCGTAGTCGGCCGCGATCAGTTCGAGCGGCAACCGGCTCGTTGGCGCGGCGTAAACAACGAGCGGCCGGCTGAGAGTTCCATTACGGTGCTGATACTCGCGCCACCACAAAGCCGCAGTCAACCCGACGAGAACGACGAGCGAACCGGTGGCGACAGCGAGCGAGGACACGCGGATGATCAATGAGAATACTCCACGGAGCGACGGGAGGTTCCGCCCACGCAACACGTTCAGTTTACCGGTTCACGCGATCCCGCCCGTAGCAATCACCGGTTGACCTATCTCGCGGCGTCCGCGTCGGGTGGTGCGAGGAACGATTTCTTTTCTTCCGTTCACGATTGACTTACCCCGAGCGGGTATACTTCGCGATGTCAAGAACCTTCAGGAGGTGCTGACGCATGCGTACCACAACCCTCACAACCTGGGCCACAACTGCTGTCTTCGCCCTGCTGTTGACACCGGCCCCAGACCACGCCCAGCCACCGGGCGGCGGTAAGCCCGCAACGCCCAAACCGCCGCCGGACGAGTTCCGTTCGCTCGTCAAGGAGGTCGAGGAGGCGTACAAGGCGCCCTTTGAGGCGGACAAGGACATCCTCGACGAGTTGCGCAAGCAGTACAAGAATCCAACGCCTGAGCGTGAGGCGAAGATCTTCCGCGAAATCCGCCGGCTCTACAACCTGACCCCGGATCAGCAACAGGCCATCTCACAGGAACTGCGCAAGGCCTACGAGCGACCCTCCCCCGAACTTGAGACGCGGCTCTTCCAGGCGATTCGCAACAACGGGCGGCTCCCGCTGGGCACGGTGCCCGACTCGGTCCAGGCCGAACAATCGGCGAAGCTGTTTCGCGGGTTCGACCGGAACGCGGACGGACGGCTCGCGACTGACGAGATGCCGGACACACTCCGCGACCAACGGCAGCGGTGGGACCGAAACGGCGACGGGTTCGTCGACCACGCGGAGTACGCGGACTACTACCGGTCCCAGCTTCGTTCCGTCTCGGACCGAGTCGCGTCAGGCGAAATTTCGATCAAGCTCCCCAAAGGCGCCTTGCAGCCACCCCCAGAGGTGCGCCCCGTGGTGCCCGTGACACCGGCGCCGACTGGCACGCCGCGCGATGCGCTCCCGTTCGCGGTTCGGTTCGGCAAGTTACCGCCCGGGCTGCCCGACTGGTTTGTCGCGTACGACACCGACCAAGACGGTCAGGTCGGGTTGTACGAGTGGCGAAAACAGATGCGATCGATCGACGAGTTTACCCCTATGGACCGGAACGGTGACGGACTGATCGCGCCCGATGAGTTGCTGCGGTTCCTGGCCGACCGCGCGAAAGTAAGAGCACCCGTGTCGGACTCCGAGAGCGACGACCCGCCCACAAAATCGCCCGACCCCCAGCCGCGTGACAAGAACAAACCAGGGCGCTAGAGCAACTTCCAGACTCGTGTCGTGTAACGAGCCGCGCCCGCGTGGGAGTGGCTTACGTTGGCCGCCCTCCTTGCGGTCGTGGCTCGTTACACGACGCTCCATCTTTATCTGGATCCGCTCTAATCGTGTGGCACATGGAGGCACATGGGGCGCACCGGTTTTCTCCTGTCTCGTTAATGGCATCCAGGTGCCACGATCAACCTACGGCGGTCACTCTCGCACCAGGATGATGCGGACGTCCATCACGTTGGTGCCGGTCAACCCGCAGCGGATCAACCCGCTAACACGGTCGAAGAAGTGGTATGCATCGTGGCGCCGCAAGAAGTCATCCGGCGCGAGTTGCTGTCGCGCTGCGAGAAATGTGGCTTCGTCCGCGACCGCGCCGGCCGCGTCGGTGGGGCCGTCCTCGCCGTCGGTGCCACCGCTCAGCACGGTCACGCCTCGCGACTCTGCGCCGAGTTTCGCGAGCAGCGCGAGCACGAACTCCTGGTTGCGTCCACCCTTCCCCGGGCGCTCGCCGAGTGTCACCGTCGTCTCGCCGCCGAGCAAGATGCACGCGGGCGGCTTCAGCGGGTGCCCGTCTCGCTTCACGCTTCGCACGACACCCGCGAGCGCGGTCGCGACGTGGCGCGTTTCGCCTTCCACGAATGATCCCATATCAAGTACGCGATACCCCAGTTCTTCCGCCCTTTGCCTCGCCGCGTCGAGTGCCACGCGATTGGTACCGATTACACGGTTTTCCACGTTCGCGGGGACTGTCTTTAACGTTTCGGAGACGCGGCCAGCACAGCCAGCTTCCAGGTGAAGTAGAACCGCCGGCGGAGTGGAGTCACCCAGGTCGTACTTCAGCAGCACCTGGAGCGCGTCCGCGAAGGTGGTTGGATCCGGCGAGGTCGGGCCAGACGCTATCACGTCCAGCGGGTCGCCCACCACATCTGAAATGATGAACGACACGAGTCGTTTGCCGCGGAATGCTTCCGCGAGTCGGCCACCCTTCACACGAGAGAGGTGTTTGCGCACGCAGTTCATCTCATCGATGGTCGCGCCGCATCGGTGTAGGAGTTTGGTGATCGCGAGTTTGTCCGCCAGCGACACGGTTTCGACAGGTGCGGGGAGCAGCGCGGACCCGCCACCGGACAGCAAGCACACCGCAACATCCTCTGGCCCAGCGCCGTGAAGCAGATTCAACATCTCCTCCGTGCCCGCGACGCCTTCGACGGTCGGTTCGTTCACGCCCTGCGGGCGCGCCGCGTGCAGCCGAACGCGATCCAGTGGTGCAGTCATTCCTTCCGGCACATTGAGCAATCCTTCGACGCGTTCGAGCCGATCCGCGAGTGCGGCTTCCAGACCCGCAGCCATTCCCGGGCCGGCTTTGCCTGCACCTACGATCAAGATCCGCGTGGCTTGGCAGATCGTAGCGTCGGCTTCGACCGCTGCCCGTACAAGCGGTTCGGGGCGCACCGCATCGACCGCCGCGGACCAGATTGTGAGTGCGTGTTCGCGCGACATGACTCGCCTCCTTCATTTCGGCCTGTGACAGTACAATAGCGGCTTGCAAGGAAAGGAAACGCGATGAAGTTCGATCTGCACATGCACACGTCCCGACACTCGCCCGACGCCGACAGCGACCCCTTCGAGTTGATGCAAGCCGCAATCAAGGCCGGGCTGGACGGAGTTGTGATCACCGAACACGACTACTTGTGGACCGAAAAAGAGTTGGAAGAACTTCGCGCGGCCGCGCCGCAATTGGTGATCCTCGCGGGCGTGGAGGTAACCGGGCGCGGCGGTGACGTACTCTGTTACGGCGTCACCGACCCTTTCGCACTGCCGCGCGGCATCCCGTGGCCGAAGCTGTGCGCGGAGATTCACCGGCAGGGCGGCGCGTGCGTCGCGGCGCACCCAAACCGGTGGGACCAACCGTTCGAGAAGATGCTCGCGGAGCAGAACCCGGCACTCGACGGCATCGAGGTGATGTCCAACAACATGGACAAAGACCTGCGCAAGAAAGCCGCGAAGCTGCTGGAGAAGTACCCCAACTTCGCCCAACTCGGGAACAGCGACTCGCACCAGCCGTACACGGTGGGTTGCTGCTACACCGACTTCGACTGCGACATCCGATCCAACGCGGATCTCGTCGCGGCGATCAAAGCTAAGACAGGCATCGCGCGGGTGAACGAGATTGCACACCGAACGTGAAAAGATGCTGGCGGGCGAGTTGTAAACACGCGCTACATCGTGCAGCGTGGTGCGGAAAGTGTCGACTTTCCAAGCAAGGGCGTCATCGCCCTTAGCTCGCGCTGCGGGCTTGTCCACCTTACGCCAGTACTTCCTTCACCACCTTACCCTTCACGTCGGTGAGGCGGAAGTCGCGACCCGCGTAGCGGTACGTGAACTTCTCGTGGTCGAAGCCGAGCAGGTGCAGCATCGTCGCGTGCAGGTCGTGGACGTGGACCGGCTTCTCCACTGCCTTGAAGCCGAACTCGTCGGTCGCGCCGATCGCTTGCCCGCCTTTCACGCCGCCGCCCGCGAGCCACACCGAGAAGCCCCAGTGGTTGTGGTCGCGACCGTTGATCTTCCCCGCGTTCGACCCCGGCGTCGGCAGTTCCACCACCGGCGTGCGCCCGAACTCGCCGCCCCACAGGATCAGCGTGCTGTCGAATAGCCCCAAGCGCTTCAGGTCCGCGATCAGCGCGGCGATGGCCTTATCGACTTGCCCCGCGAGCCGCTTGTGGCTGATTTCCAAATCGTCGTGACTGTCCCACGGCTGGACCGGGCCGTGACTCACCTGAACGAAGCGGACGCCTCGTTCGACCAGCCGACGCGCAAGCAGCAGACTCCGCGCCTGCTCGCCGGGGCCGTACGCGTCGATGATGTGCTTGGGTTCCTTCGTGATGTCGAACGCTTCGCTCGCCTCGGTCTGCATACGCGACGCCAACTCGAACGACTGGATGCGCGCTTCTAACTGCGGGTCATTAGGCCGCGCGTCCTGGTGCATCCCGTTGAGGCGCGCGAGCAGGTCGAGTTGCTTGCGCTGGTCGGCCTTCGTGGTCGCCTTGTTCTTCACGAACTCGACGAGCTTCTCCACGTCAGTGTGCTTCGAGTCAACGTAGGTGCCCTGGAATACGCCCGGCAGGAACCCGGACTGCCAGTTCTGGTTCTCCTGGAGCGGGTATCCGTTCGGGCACATCGCGACGAACCCCGGCAAATTCTGGTTCTCGGTGCCGAGGCCGTATGTGACCCAACTCCCCATGCTGGGGCGAATCTGACGCGGCTCACCGCAGTTCATCAGGAGGAACGACGGCTCGTGGTTCGGCACGTCCGCGTGCATCGAGCGGATCACGCAGATGTCGTCCGCATGCTTCGCGGTGTTCGCGAACAGGTCGCTGATCTCAAGCCCACTCTGCCCGTATTTCTTGAACTTGAACGGCGACGGGAACGCGGCACCGGTGCGGCGCTCAGTGCGGTGATTCGCGATTGGCAGCGGCTTACCAGCGTACTTGTCAAGTGCCGGCTTAGGGTCGAAGGTATCGACCTGCGACGGCCCGCCGTTGGCGAAGATGTGGATGACGCGCTTCGCCTTGCCCACGAAATGCGGCTTCTTCGGGCTGAGCGGGTTGAGATTGTCAGCGGCCAGCAACCCGGAGTCGCCCATGAGTTTCGTGAGGCCGAGCAAGCCCATACCGACGCCGCACCGGGTCAGCATCTCGCGCCGAGACATTGCGATAGGAAGCATGTGAACCTCTTTATCGTAGTCATCACGCTCCGCGTGATGTCCGCGCCGTGGCGAGCAATAACGTCCGGCGCAAATCGCTACCGCGCCGCGAAGGCGACATCACGCGGAGCGTGATGACTACGATGAGAACCGCGTGTTGTCTTTATCGTAGTCATCACGCTCCGCGTGATGTCCGCGCTGCGGTAAGCGATTACGTTTTGTTCAAAGCGCACCTGAACGGCGAAGGCGACATCACGCGGAGCGTGATGACTACGATGAGAACCGCGTGTTGTCTTTATCGTAGTCATCACGCTCCGCGTGATGTCCGCGCTGCGGTAAGCGATTACATTTTGTTCAAAGCGCACCTGAACGGCGAAGGCGACATCACGCGGAGCGTGATGACTACGGTTAATCCACGAAAGCGAACTCGTTACTCAGCAACAGCACCTGCGCCAACTGCGGCCAGCGCCCGAACGCGCTCTTCAGGTCGTCGTCACCGACGAACTCCGTGGCGAGCGCAAGTTCGTCCTTTGTCGGACTACGCCCCAGCGCGACGCGGTACAGTGCCGTCACCTTCGCTTGCGCGGTCTTTGCTTCAGTGATTTCTTTGCGCCCCGCGAGCGCCTTCGCCTGATCTTGCACGTACGGGCTGTTGAGCAGGAACAGCGCCTGTTGCGGCACGGTGGTCTGGAAGCGCTGCGGGCTGTGTGTGTCGAGACTCGCCACGTCGAAGACCCGGAACGTTCCGGGCAGGTTGGTCCGATCCAGCAAGCCGTACACGGTGCGCCGCGTCGAATACGGTGCCTTGAGCAGATCGACCGGCTTCCCGCCGCTGGTTGTGTCGAGCTTGCCTGATGCAGTGAGCAAGGAATCGCGTAAGCCCTCGAAGTCGAGCCGGCGGCGGTTCTGGTGCGCGAGTAGCCGGTTCTCGGGATCGAGCTTGTACATGTCACCCGACACCGCGCTCGACTGCTGATAGGTGGCCGACAGCATGATGCGCTTGTGAAGGCGTTTGATGCTCCAACCGTCCTTCATGAAGTTGCTCGCGAGGTAGTCGAGCAGATCGGGGTGCGTTGGCGGGTCGGACCGCATACCGAGATCGGAAGGAGTGCGCACCAGACCGTGCCCAAAGTGGCCTAGCCACACGCGATTCGCCATCACGCGCGCCGTCAGCGGGTTCTCCGGGGCAGTAATGGCCTTTGCGAGTTCGAGGCGCCCGCTGCCTTGCGTGAACGGTTTGCGGTTCGGCGCCACGATCTCGGGCGCTTGTCGCGGTACTTGAGGGCCGCGGTTGTTCTGGTTGCCGCGGAGGAACACCACAGGCTGCGTCGGGGATGCGTTGTCTTTCAACACGTGCGCCCGTGGTGGGGCGTACGGGTTCGCAACCTTGAAGGAGTCGATCTTCTTGCGGAGCGCCGCGAGCGCATCGCGGTCGGCGCGGTTCTGGATCTTGTCCGCGTCCGCGACCAAAATGTCGATCGGCCCGCCGGTAGCCCACACCTTGAAGAGTTCCGCCTGCTCCTTCGTGAGGGTGCCCGGAGGCGGGTTCGCGCCAACCGTGTTCGCGAGCGTCTCGGCCACAGCCTTCACGTTCTTCGGTTTCGCGTCCGTAATCGCCTTCAGCACCAATGGGTTCGTGTCTTTTGCGAGCGCCCCGAGCGCCTTCGCTTCAAAGTCTCTCTCCTGGAGCGCGACGAGCGCGAGCAGAGGTGAATACACGGGTGATTTGGCTTTCCACTCCGTTTCGAGGAACGTGCGCCAGCGGTCGTAGACGAGTCGCGTCAGGTCGCGCTGCCGCAGTAGCGCTTGCACCTCGTCGTTCGGTTTGCCGCGCAAGTCCAGCACCGCGCGGAAGTACTCGGCCACAGTGAACGGGTCGCGAAGTTTCTTCAGCGTGGTCGCGTGCCGCCGCGCGCTTTCAGCTTTGAAGTCGGCCTCGCGCCGGTCGAGTTCCAACTCGTAGGCGAGGACTTCTGGTGTCTGCTTCACCTCACCGATCAGCGGCAGTTCCGCCGGTTCGTTGGTGCTCGCAAACACGCCGTAAAGCGAGTAGTAATCCTTTGTCGGTATGGGGTCGTACTTGTGGTCGTGACAACGCGCGCACGTCACGGTGAGGCCCATGAAACCACGCGTCACTACGTCGATGCGGTCGTCAATGATGTCGGCTTGGTTGTTCAGGAACCGCCGCCCCAGCGTGAGGAATCCCATCGCCGCGAGCGGACGCTTATCCTCGCCGAGCGGAAGCAGGTCGGCCGCGATCTGTTCCGTCACGAACCGATCGTATGGCTTGTCTTCGTTGAACGAACGGATGACGTAGTCGCGGTAGGTGTAAGAAAACGCGAAGGCACGTTCCTGTGTGAGGACGTAGCCCTTCGAGTCGGCGTAGCGTGCGATGTCGAGCCAGTACCGGCCCCAGCGCTCGCCGTAGCGCTCGCTCGCGAGTAACCGGTCGATGAGTTTCTCCCACGCGTCTGGGGATTCGTCCTTCACGAATGCTTCAATTTCTTCGGCTGTAGGCGGAAGACCGATCAGGTCGAAGTACGCGCGGCGGATCAGCGTGCGTTTATCCGCTCGCGGCGCGAGTGACATCCCCTTGTCACTGAGCTTCGCGAGAACGAACGCATCAATGGGGTAGAGCGGACCGTTCGCCTTCGGCTCACGGCTAACTTTGGGAACATCGGGTAGCTTGACAGGCTGGAACGCCCAGTGCTTCTTTGGATCCGTCGCCGGTCCAATGGCGATATCGTCAGGGATCGCGGCCCCACTCTTCACCCACTCCACCAGAATCTCGATCGCTGCTGGCGGAAGCGGCGTCTTGGGCGGCATCGGCAGTTCGTGCTCGCGCCGCACCGACTTGATGAGGCGACTCTTCGCGGGGTCGCCCGGCACGATGACTTTGCCGTTGTCGGCCCCTACTCTGATGCCCGCGGCGGTGTCGAGGCGCAAACCGGCATTCTGCTTCTTCGCACCGTGGCACGAATAGCAGTTTTCCGCCAACACTGGGCGCACTTTCGTCTCGAAGTATTCGAGTTGCGCCGCAGTCGGTTTGGCGACAGGATCAGCAGCTAGTGCTGGAACGACATATGAAACGGTGCAGAGTGCGAGTAGCAACCGCATTCGTTAGCCTCGGTCATCGGCGGGTTGGGTGCGCAGCAGGAGAGATACTCAGTTTACGCCACACAACGCTTCAGGTCGAACGCGAATTGCCAGCGCCAGCCCCAGCCCCTGGCTCCCTGCTCTCCCCTTCCGAGGTGCAGTCCCCGCACTATGAATTACATAACATTTACTATCGGACCTGTCTCGGAAACACATGAACCGTAGGCGAGTGCGTCACTCGACCGAATGAGTGACGCACTCGCCTACGGCTTGCGGCTATCCAACAGTTTCCAATTACTTCTTGACGAACAGCGTGTTGATCTCGCTGTCTTCGAGCTTCTCCTTGCCTTGCGTCAAGTCAATGACCAGAGCTGTGCCGCTCGGCGTCATCCACACGACGTGGTTGCCGAGGCGGTACACGTCCTTGATCTCCGGGTGCTTCTCGAGAATGCGGAAGTACGCGTCGCTCTGGGCCTTCACCGTGACGGACTTGGTGTCGGCCTTGTACGCGTCGTCGATCCAGACGCCGCCGATTTCGAGGCAGTTGCGACCGTACACCTGACGGTTCGCGGTTAGACTCACGCGATCCTGGTTGCGCAGGTTGTTAGCGGCGCACGACAGGTCAACGCCGAGTTGCCCGCTCTGGTAGCCATCCTTGCGACCCTTCAAGGCGGTGTTGGAGTCGTCCCAGACCTTCTTCTGCTCCGCGTACTTCTTCACGTCTTCGGTAAGCTTCGCGCGGGCGATCGGGTCTTTCTCCGACTTCAACTGATCGATCGCTTCCTTCACCTGGCGCTCGGTCGTCAGACCACGGTTCCCCGCGAGACCGCTCTTACCGTCGCCCTTATCGCCGGCAGCCTGATTCTTCGCGAACTCTTCGACAGTCTGCGGCTTGCCGCCAGGCGCGGCCGGCGGCAGCGCGCCGAAGCCACCCATCGGTCCGCCCGCGATCGGCGGCGCGACCGGGAACGGAACCGGACGCGGGCCCTTCGGATCGCCAGGACGCGTGGTCGGCGGTACTACCGGCATCACGCCGTCCGGCACCACGAGGTGACTTGTGTACGGCGTCGCGATCCCGTAGCGCTTCGCGAGCGCCACAACTTCGTCGATGAGTTCCTTTTTCTCGCCATTCACGCGAATCTGATCGAGAATGTACCCGACCTTGCGACGCGCCCAAAGCGGCTCGACGAAGTCCTTGCCGGTGTCCGATTCGGTCTTCGCGGGGAAGTTCAATTCGTAAACGAACTCCTGCTTCTCCTTCCCCACCATACCTGTCAAGCGGATCGCGGAGTGTCCGCTGCCGGTGTAGCGCCCGATCACCACCAACTGCGTGCCCGAGAACAGGTCGGGGAGTTTCGGCGGGTACATCTCGTGAATGCGGACGGTGTCGCCGGTCGCGAGCCGCAGGTCCGTCAGCACCGGGTTGCTGATCTTCGCGTACAGCCCCGCGACCTTCGTCTCGATATCTTCGGCTTCGCGAACGTAGGTCGCGACGGCGCGCGTCGAATCGGCGAGTTGGTCGAGCATCGCAGCGTTCACGTCGTCGCCCACGCCGAAGGTGAAGATGCGGGTGTTACCCGTGTTCTTCTCCTGAACCTTCTTCAGGATCGCGTCCGGGTTCGTGATGTCCACGGTTGGCTGGCCGTCCGTGAAGAACACCATCGTGAACGGCCGGCCGACGTCCGACGACCGCATGCCCATCGCTTCATCGAGCGCCGGCCAGATCGCGGTGCCGCCGCTCGGCTTCAGCCCATCGACCCACTTCGTCGCGGCCTCGATGTAGTCCTTATTCGCTTCAATGAGTTTGTCGCGGAAAGGCGTGACCGTAGTCGAGAACTTGATGACGCCGAACCGGTCCTCAGCCTTCAGTTGCGAGAGGCAGAACTTGAGCGCCTTCTTCGCCTGCTGCATCTTGATGTCAGACATGCTGCTCGACGTGTCGAGCACGAGCACGAGGTCGCGCGGCATCCGCTTCTTCTCGGCTTCGAGTTGCGGCGAAACGAGGAACATGAAGTAGCCGTCTTCCGCGGTGATCGGCTTGTAGACAAGCGGCGTGAGGCCGATGTCCTTGTCGCCGAAGCCGTAGTAGAGCTGGAAGTCCTTGTCCAGGATCGCCTGGTTGCGCTCGAACGAGACGTTCACTTCCTTCTCACCCTTGCGGGTGGTCGTGATCGCGTGCGTCGGGCTGTAAACGTTCTGGACCGCGTGCTTCGACTTGATGGTGAGGTTCACCGAGAACTCTTCGAGCGTGCGGGTCGCCTTGCCGTCGGTCTTGAGCGGGTAGATGTACTCGACCACGCTCCCGTCCTTCGGCGCAACGAACTTGTAGCTGATCTTGATCTTCTGGTCGCCCTTGGGCGGCACCGGGAAGACGCTCAGCCTGAGCAGGCTGTTCCCCAGGTACTCCAGCAAGCCGGGGTCTTGCGTGCGGCGCACGATGTCGGTGTAGACCTTGTGTGCGTGCTTGGCGTCGAGGAGTTCGCCACCGAGTTCTTTGCCGTCCACCCACATGGTGAACTTGTCCACGCTGGCGCCCTTGGGCACTGGGAACAGGTAGGTGGCTTCGAGGTTGCGGTCGGTGTGGTTGCGGAACGTCTGCTCGACGGTGGTGATGGCCACCTGTTCGTCGATGGAGACGGTCACCTTGTGGTTGACCATCGCGAGCGGCGGGAGCTTCTTGTCTTCGGGGATTAGCAGTCCGGCCGCGTTTGCGGAGCTTGCGCTGGCGAGCGCAACGACGAACACGGGAAGTAGATGTCGCAGGAACCGCATGGCTAAACCTCCAACGAGTTGAACGGCGCGGCCGGAGCCTGGCGCGCTGTCATTATGACGAGAGCCACGGGAAATGCGATTGGAACGTGAGGGGTCTGTTACGAAAGGGTTACGGCGTCTGCCACACGCTCAACGGGTTCAGGTAGGAGAAGCAAGCCGCCCTTCCCCACGACAACCGGTACGCTGGTTCACTCGGGATCGAAAGACAGGCTGACCCGACCGAGGACGCCGAAGTCGGCTGTAAGTCGGTCGCCCGCGTGTGCGAGATAGATGTCGGTCGTGACTCCGGTCGTGACCCGGTCGCCACGGCTCAACCGGCGACCGAACTTCGGCAGTTCATTCGCCAGCCACGCGACCACGTTCAGCGGATTCCCCAGCACCGCCGCGCCCGAGCCGGTGAACGTCTTCGTGTCGTTCACAACAAGGGAAACCGGGTGCCGGGCTAAGTCGAGGTCCCGCCAGCCTGGGTATGGTTCACCCGCGACCCACGTACCGTGAATCGCGTTGTCGGCAAGCAGCGACGGCGCACCGACAGACCGCCAGTCGTTGTAGCGGTGATCCACGATCTCGATCGAGGGCAGCGCAGCCCCGATGAAGTCCCGGATCGTTTCGGCCGTGTAGTTCGGGCCGGGCGGCACATCCTCCGCCATCTCGAAGCCGAACTCGGCTTCGGCGCACCGGACGGTGAAGTCTGCGCTCGCGAGCGCTGCCGGGGTGCGGTGCGACGAGTGCGAAAGAAGAATCCCGAAGAACGGCCCGTCCACACCGAGCGCCTTCTGGGCGAGTTCGCTCGTGCAGGCGATCTTGTACCCGATCGGACGACCGCCGAACCGGTTCCGGAGTTTCTCGACGATCCGCTCTTGGACTTGATAGCCTTCGGCGAGTGTCCGCGGCACGATGTCCGCGGGTAGGGCCGCGACCTGGCCGCGATTGAGCCGCAGATCGAAGAGGTACTCACACGCGGCGTTCACGCGATCCATTTCCAAAGACCTCAAAGGGACTCAATCGGGCAGATGGCAGATACCCCGACATACGGGCTACCGCCTCAGCGAGTACAGCACGATCGCGCTAGCGATGCGAAGGGCGCTTTCCTTGTCGTGTCCGAGGCAGTCCGCGGACTTGTGGCCCTCGATCGCACAGCCGATGTCGTACCTGCTGTAGATCACGACCCAGCGGCCGTCGATCTTGATGCCTTCCAGCATCACCGGGTAGGTCCGAAGTTTCTTCTCCGCACCGGTCCCCTCGGCGTTCTCGCGGCGGCACTCCACCGAGCCAAGGTTAATCCCCGCTTGCGACGCGATCTTGTACAGTGGCTCCTCCTTGCCGTCGGGCGTGCGCGTCGGGATTACCACCAATTTTTGGTCCGGGAACATCTTCAGCATCGCGTCGCGGAAGGACTGATCGAACACCTTCCACTGCTTGATGTCGTTGCACGCCGCGTCCGCGAGCAACAACCCACCGGTTTGCAAGTTCGCCTTGATGTTGTCCGACTCCTCCACCGTGAACGTGATCGGCTTGCGCCCGTGCAGGTACATGAACTTGTACTTCGTCAGTTGTACGGCGGACGGCGGAAGCACCTCACTCGTCAGCGCCACGTCGAGCTTCGCGTGTTGGCCGAGATACGCCATCAGGTTCCGCAACGCGTCGGACGCGGGCGGTTGTTGAACACTCGCGTCGCTGATGTACTTCAGTTGCAGCGCTCGGAACTTGCTTCGCGCGATGCCGCCCTTTTCGGGTGGCACGAGGATCGTCTTGGTGAGTTTCGGTTTGGGAAGTTCCATCCCGGTCGCGTAGGCGATGATGTTCCTTGCGAGGCAGAACGCTTTCTCGCCGTGGTTCTTCGGGTCGCGGCCGTCCACCGGGAAGAATCGCCGTTCTTCCCAGTACCCCGCCAGCGGTCTTGGGCTGAAGATCGCGACCGTGCGGCACCCGCGATCGAGGTACATCAAGTCCGGGAAGTCACCCGGCCCGATGCCGGGGAACATGGTCCAGATCGCGTGTTCCGGCGGCACCTTCTTGAGCGCGCTGCCGGGGAAAATGCGGGCCAGCAGTTCCTCGAACGACGCTGCGAAATCCTTGTTGCCGCAGCACGCCTCCGCGAGCAGGAACCCGCCCTCTTCGACGTATCGCTTCAGAATCTGTTCGGGCACCGAGAGAGCGGTGTCGGTGGGGCGTGTGACGAACGGCATCGACCCGTGCCCGTTCATGTACACGAGTGGCGATTGCAGCAGCAGCCCGACCTCGGAATCGATCTTGGCTTGCGTCGAAAGGTCTTGAAGACGCATGTCGTAGACCTGCCACGACAACGGCGCGCCGTCGAAGATTTCGCGCTGTGCGAACTCGACGATGTTGCGGCAATCACTGTGCTTCCGGTTCCAGTTCGGAGCGTCCGTGATGGTGCCGTCGGGGTTGCGTTCGGTGAGGATCGCTTGATCCTGTTTGCCGACTTCACCCTTGAGATAGTTGCCCCACGCGAACTTGCTGACCAGGACCGGCGTGCGGCCTTTCGAGAGGTAGAGCAGCGCAAACGACGAGGTGATGGTCGGGTAGCCCTTGTCGATACCGGGCGCGTCGGACGAGTACGCAAACGAGCCGTCAGGTTGCTGGAGTTTCACGAGCTTCTCGCAGCCCTCGCGATACCAGTCCATCTTGCCGATGAACCGCTGCCCGGAGAGCCTGCCGAGGCGCTCGATGCCGTAGTAGTTGTAGAAGTACGATTTGCCCTGCTCGAAGTTGAAGTTGGCCCCGATGTAGAACATGCCCTTCGCGAGAGCGATGTTATCCGGGTAGATGCCGCACTTCGCGGCGACGCCGGTCGCGGCGTTCAGATCCTGCTCGCTCATGTCCAGCCCCATGTTCGCGATGAGCAGCCCACACGCACCGCCGACGCTCATGGTGTAACTTGGCCCCTCGCCGCCGGCGTTGTGGTACAGCCAATACCCGGCCTTCGGGTTCAGTTTGTCCTGCTTCTGGGTGCGGGTGTAGTAATCCTGAATGTCCTTCCAGAGTTTGTCCTCGATCTTGACGCCCGCGGTCTTCGCGGCGTACAGTCCAAGCAGCGCGTATTGCGTGTTGGAGTTGTCCGCGATCGCGTTACCGGGGTAGCTCCAGCCTTCGAGTTTCCCGCCGCGGCGGATCACGTTCTTCTCGAACCACTCCACGTTCTTCGCGATCTTCGGAAGGTCTTTCTTGTCTCGCGACAGGATCAGCGCCTCAGACAGTGCCATCGTCTGAAGCGCGACGACATACGTCTTGGCCGGGGTGAGTTTGCGGAGGTAGTCCAGCCCGCCCTTTACGGTGGGGCTATCGACCTTCTCGCCAGAGTTGAGCAACGCGAGAACGGCGAGTGCGGTGGTGCCGCCGTCCATGTCCACGAGCGACTTGAGGACAACCCCTTCCCAGTGGCCATTGTTCTTCGCGGCGGTGTCCTTGAGGTACTTCACGCCTTTGTCGATGGAGTCTTTCACCTTGCCGACGAGTTCGCCGTCCGCGTTCGCGGCCTTCGGCGGTGCCGCCGGTTGCGCGGTCGTGGGCGACGAGGACACGAGAAGTACGCCGACGCAGAGGGCCAAGCCAACAGCCAACAGCGAACGGGTCATAGCGAAGTGCCTCCAAGAACGCGATGCACCCCTCCCCAACCACTCCCCTAAGAAGGGAGGGGCTAAGATCGGAAGCCCCTCCCTTCTTAGGGGAGTGGTTGGGGAGGGGTTCTTCGTACGGCCCATTATACACTCACCACCGTAGCGGTTTCTGCCACGCTTCCTTCAGCACACCGAGTTTAACCCACAGCAGCCACTCGCCGTTGGCACCCGCAACGCGCAATCGCGGGTCAGAAACGGTGACCCCCACCCGCGTAACCGGCACGCCCGCGAGACACGCCTCGAACGCGGGCGCGTGTTCTGGCTTCACTTCTACGAGGAAGCGCGTTGGCGATTCGCTGAACAACTTCGTCTCGTCAGAGAGCTTGCCAGGGATCGCGGTGATGTCCGCGCCAATGCCGCCCGCGAAGCACATCTCCGCCGCCGCCACCGCGAACCCGCCTTCACTCAGGTCGTGGCACGCGCGAATCCGTCCTTGCGCGATGGCCGAATGCACCGCGGCGAATACCTTCGGAGCGGTCGTGAGATCAACCTGCGGCACGGTCCCGCCGCTGCGCCCAGTCACGAGGTTGAAGTGTGACGCGCCGAGTTCGTCCTTCGTGGTGCCGATCAGATAGAGCAAGTTCCCTGGTTCCTTCAGATCCATCGTGACGCATTTGCGCACGTCCGTCACGCGACCGAGCGCGGTTACGAGCAGCGTGTGCGGGATATCGAGTCGCTCACCGCCCTTCCCCGTGTAGGTGTTATTCAGACTGTCCTTGCCGCTGATGAACGGCGTGCCGAACGCGACCGCCACGTCGCGACACGCTTCCGCGGTTCGGACCAGCGCACCGAGTACCTTCGGGTCGTGGATGTTGCCCCAACAGAAGTTGTCGAGGATCGCGACTCGCTTCGGGTCCGCTCCGACCGCGACCACGTTGCGAACGGCTTCGTCGATCGCGCACGCGGCGGCAGCGTAGGGATCGAGGTCCGCGAACCGCGGGTTGATGCCACAGCCCACGGCGGCCCCGGTCCACGATCCGAGAACCGGCATCACGACGGCCGCATCCGAAGGCCCGTCATTCGCCACGCCCACGAGCGGTTTCACCACGCTCCCGCCCTGGACCTCGTGGTCGTACTGGCGGATCACCCATTCCTTGGAACACACTGAGTAATGCGCCAGAATCGACAACAGAACATCCTGCGCGGTGTGCGTGGTGTCGGAACCTCGTCGCTCCCCCCCACCCGCCGGAGTCGCAGCGACTCCAGCGGGTGGGGGGTAAGCGTCACTAATCTCCCGCTCCTTCCGAGTGCCCCACTCGGCACTCTTGACAACAGTGGGGCGCCCATCATGGAGGAACTGCATGTCGAGATTCGCCACTTCCTTGCCCTGATACGAGAGTTTCAGGCGTCCACTTGCTTCAAACGTCCCCAGCACGGCGGCTTCTACATCCTCGCTCTCACAGAGCGCGCGGAGCTCGGGCCACAGCGCCTGAGATACCGACAGCACCATGCGTTCCTGCGATTCGCTAATCCAGATTTCGGTGTAGCTCAACCCTTCGTACTTCAGCGGTGCCTTATCGAGATGCACGGTCGCGCCGAGGTCCGCGCCCATTTCGCCGACCGCAGAGGAGAAGCCTCCGGCACCGCAGTCGGTGATCGCGGTGAACAGGCCGCGGTCGCGCGCCTGAATGATCACATCTTGGACCTTCTTCTCGGTGATGGCGTTGCCGATCTGTACCGCACCTCCGCTCACCGTTTCCGACTCGTGCGTGAGTTCCAGGCTGGAGAACGTCGCGCCGTGAATCCCGTCGCGCCCGGTGCGTCCGCCAACGGCAACGATCAGATCACCGTCGAGCACCTTCTTGAACGCCTTGTCGTGCGGGATGATGCCGACGGTACCGCAGAACACGAGCGGGTTCGCGAGGTAGCGTTCATCGAAGAGGATCGCCCCGTTCACGGTGGGAATGCCCATGCGGTTGCCATAGTCGCGCACACCGGCGACCACGCCGCGCATTACACGCCGCGGGTGCAACACGCCCTGCGGAAGTTGATTCGCGTCGAAATCCGGCGGCGCGAAGCAGAAGACATCCGTGTTGCACACCGGCTTCGCGCCGAGTCCGGTGCCGAGCAAGTCGCGAATCACCCCGCCGAGGCCAGTGTTCGCGCCGCCGTATGGCTCGATGGCGCTGGGGTGGTTGTGCGTTTCGACTTTGATGCAGATGTGAAACTTGTCGTCGAACTTCACAATGCCCGCGTTGTCTGAGAACACGCTCACACACCAATCGTCCGCACCGAGGTGCGCACGGATGGTTTGCGTGGCCCCGAACACCGTTTCCTTGAGGAGATTCTTGTAGACGCGCGTTTCGCCAGTGCCGTGATCCGTGAAGGTGATTGTGCCCTTGAGGGTCTTGTGCGAGCAGTGTTCGGACCACGTCTGGGCGATGGATTCGAGTTCCGCGTCGGTCGGCTCGCGCCTCAGGTCGCGGAAGTGTGCTTGCACCACCTTCATCTCGTCAAGCGAGAGCGCGAGCGTGTTCTCCTTACTGAGTTTTACGAGTCCGGTGTCGTCAAGTTGCGTGAGCGGCACCGTCAGCAACTTGAATGAGTACGGCGAGCCGAACGCGAGGTGATCGGCCTTCACCGGACCGACGACAATTTGCTCGATGGCATCATTTGCGAGTACCTTGCGGAACAGCACGTCGCGGTCGAGTGAGGAGATTTCCGGCGGGCCATTGTAGCGGCGGAACGTGCGCACAGCCGTCACCGGGATGCCGAGCACCTGCACTGTGTCGAGGACCGTTTGCGCGACCGGGTCCATCACTCCGGGCTTCAGCAACACCGAGTACGAATGCGTTGTGCGTGAGCCGACCGGCGCAAACTCCGCTGCTTCCACCAGCGGATCGGCAAGCACTTCCATTGCGAGCCTCGCACGATGTTCGACGCTCAGGTCGCCTTCGAGCAGGAAGCCGCGTGCGCTCGCGGTGATATAGTCAGCGCCGCGGTCAGCGTGTGTGAGGAGGTCGAACTCGGCGCACACGCGTTCACGCTCGCCATCCTTACCGGTAGGCCGAATCTCAAGTTCCCAAAGCATCGCGTACCTGCTTCCCTTCGGTTAACCACCGCACGACCCCGGCACGGTCGCCGGCCTCGAGCAGGGTTTGGAATTCTTGTAATCTTTGCGTGAACGTGGTCATCGCAGCGAGCACGCTGTCTTTGTTTGCGTCGAAGATCGCGGCCCACAACCTCGGGTCGCCCGCTGCGATGCGGGTCACGTCACGAAAGCCGCCGGCCGTGAGGTTGAGCCAGTCCGACTGCGTCACACCGGCCACCGCGGACGCGACCGCGTGCGGCAAGTGACTGGTGAACGCAAGCACGCGATCGTGTTCGTCGGCGTTCATCAACACGACGCGTGAGCCGAGCGCCTCCCAGAACCGGCCGACCGCGAGCGTGCGTTCCCAGTTCGCGCCGAACGGACCCATGATTACCGCTACGACGCGATTCTGGAACAGGTCGGCGCAACTGAATTCCGAGCCAGACTTCTCAGACCCGGCCAGCGGGTGAGCCGGAACGTACTCCACGCCCGGAGGCAGATTCCCTCGAACCGCAGCGACGATCGCAGCCTTTGTACTGCCCGCATCGGTGAACAGCGTGCCCGGCTTCGCGTGCCGCGCCGCAGTCACGATCACCTCGGCAATCCGGTCCACTGGCGTACAGACGACGACCAAACCTGACCCGGCAACGCCTTCGGCCAGGTCCATGCGATAGTCGTCGATCGCAGCGAGTGCGAGAGCGTTCGCAAGAGCGTTCGGGTCGGCGTCCACGCCTATCACGCGGCCTGCGACCCCGCGCACACGTGCGGCAAGGCCGACCGAGCCGCCAATCAACCCGACACCGACGATTGTGATCTGGTCGAACAGCATTCCGAGATTATAAGGATGTCGGCGCAGGTTTCTTCCGCCGCTTGCGTCTTCGCGGGTGTCTCACCCAGCGCGGCGCTCGCATAGCCGCAAGCGGCACATACGGCGCGCCGAATGGCGTCAGTGCCTGCTTGCGTTGTCAGGTGTGTTCCGAGATAACAGAAGCATGACCCGCGCTGCCGTCTTCAATGCTGTGCTTCCTTCGCGCCGTGACTGGTTGCGCATTGGCGTTCCCGCCGCGCTCGCAACCTGGGGCATGCCCGCGTTGGCCGCGACGCCCCAACCGGCGAGCAGCGGTTTCGGTCGGGCGAAGTCCGTGGTCGTGATCTTCACCAGCGGCGGGCAGAGTCAGCTCGACACCTGGGATCCGAAGCCGAACGCACCCGAAGAAATCCGCGGCGTGTTCCGCAGTATCCAGACGCGGAACACCGAACTGCGGGTCTGCGAACACTTGCCACTAATGGCCTCGCTCGCGGACCGCTTCGCGCTTCTGCGATCAATGACCCACGACGATCTCGACCACGGTTCCGCGTGCTATCTCGCGCTAACCGGTCAGCATCACCCGCGGAAGTCGTCCAACCCACCGCCGCGACAGACCGATTTCCCCGCCCTCGGCGCGGTCCTCAAGCGTCTCAGTCCATCGAAAGAATTCCCGCACACCGCGGTTCACGTGAACGGACCGCTGCTCGCGCCGAAGGAAGTTGCGCCGGGGCAGTACGGAGGGTTCCTCGGCCGCGCGTACGAACCGGCTGAACTCGGCAACGTCACCGACACAGACAAGTTGGTCGAGTCTCTCAATCTGCCTTCCGATGTGCCCGTGGACCGGCTTCATTCGCGCCAGGACTTGCTCGCCAGACTCGACCCGGGCACGAGCGCCGACCCACTCGCGCAGAAAGCGTTCGAGTTGGTGAACGCGCCACGCGTGCAAGCCGCGTTCGATCTCGACCGCGAAGCTGAAAAGCTCCGCGACCGCTACGGTCGACACCGCTCCGGGCAAGCGTGCTTGATGGCGCGTCGACTGGTGGAAGTGGGTGTTCCGTGGATCACGGTGTTCTTCAACCACGGCATTCGCGGGCAGGATGACTCCCCAGACGACACCGACGAATACGGCTGGGACACGCACAACGACATCTTCGATTCGCTGAAGTCGCACCTGCTCCCGCGATTCGATCACAGTGTTTCTGCGTTCCTCGAAGACATGGGCGTACGGGGGTTGCTCGCTACAACGCTTGTTGTCGTGATGGGCGAGTTCGGCCGCGCCCCGCTGGTCGCGTTGGAGAAGAACTTCGCCGGGCGCGGCTCGCCAGGTCGCAAGCACTGGGGCGCATGCTATACGGTGTTGCTCGCGGGCGCCGGCGTCGTGCCCGGTGCGCTCTACGGAAAGTCCGACCGGTTCGCGGCGTACCCAGCGGCTGAACCAACCACACCGGGCGACCTCGCGGCGACGATGTTTCACGCGCTGGGTATCAGCCCCGACGCGCACTACACCGACGCCACCAACCGCCCGTACCGCGCAGTCGCCGGAAGCCCAGTCACGAAACTATTCTGATCGTAGTCATCACACTCCGCGTGATGACCACACGGAAGACCAAATCCAAGAAGTCACCATGCGCACCCTGCTCTGTCTCACCACGTTCACGTTCACTTCCTCCGCAATCGCAGCCGACAAGGGCTTCACGCCATTGTTCGACGGAAAAACGCTCGACGGATGGACGTTCATTGTGAAACCGGACAAGGACGGAAAGAAGGTGGACCCAATGGACACATGGAGCGTCACCGAGGGCTACATTCGCTGTACCGGCAAACCGAACGGCTGCATGGTCACGAAGAGCGAGCACGCCGACTATGTGCTGAAACTGAAGTGGCGTTTTCCAGCGAACACCGCCGGCGGCAACACCGGGGTTCTACTACACGTTCAGGATGAGAAGTACTGGCCGACATCGATCGAGGCGCAACTGTTGACCGGCCGCGCGGGAGACATCCTGCTCACCAACCCGCCAGACGCGAAACTCGAAGCGGACAAGGCGCGCCAAGACCCGAAGTTGGAACGTCGCTTTTTCCGCATCGAGACGAAGGAGCCGGCCGAGAAGAAGTTGGGCGAGTGGAACGAACTTGAAGTGACGTGCAAAGGCGGCGCCATCGTCCTTGTCGTGAACGGTCAGAAAGTGAACGAGGGCAAAAACGGGAACCTTACGAAAGGGCGCATCGCCCTCCAATCAGAGGGCGCGGAGGTTCACTTCAAAGATGTAGTATTGCAAGAACTGAAGTGAGTACCTGCGACATTCCAGCGCAGTTTAGTGTTGGGCCCTGCGGGACCAACCGGTTCTGGGCGTATCACACCAGCGCGATGGTGTGGTTACTCAATTGCTCGCTGCCCTGCTCTGTGACGAGATAGTTGTGCTCTATGCGGAGGCCACCGACACCGTCCACGTAGAGACCCGGCTCGAGCGTGACCACGTCGCCCGCGACCAGTGTTTCGCTCGAATTGCGCACGATGTACGGCGGTTCCGGGTGCGAGATCCCCAGCCCATGCCCGCCGTGCGTGGTGAAGTAGTCGGCCATGTCCCCGAACGCAGTGCGCATCGCATCGTAAACGTGCTGACATGTCACGCCGGCCTTCAGCGCCTTCGCACCGGCCGCAAGCGCACCCAGGCTCAGATCCATCAACCTCTGTTGAGCGGTTGTCGGTTTCCCGCCGACGCAAATCGTGTTGGTGAAGTCGCTACGGTAGCCCTGAACGATCACCGAGTAGTCGAGGATGAAGAACTCGCCAACTTCGAGTTTGTGCGGGGTCGGAGGGCCGCCGCGTTTCTTGCCGCCCGGCGAGACGGTGAAGTCGCCGTACACAACCGCCCAGTGGCCAAGCGCCGCGAACACCGCGTTCGCGACTCCAGCGTACACCTCCAACTCGGTCATGCCGGGCTTGATGTTCACGCGGCCCCAAGCGTGCCCGGCATCGCACGCCTTCATGCACGTCTTGAGTTGCGCGACTTCGTCAGGATCTTTCCGTCGGCGCATGTCGGTGGTGATATCGATGATCTTCGGCGCGAGTTTGTCCGCGAGTCCGTCGTGTATACGCCCGCCGTTGGCTTCGACCGCGGGTCGAAGGATTAGCCGTCGCGGGGCGAGCGCAGCCTCCTGCCCGCTGTACCACGGCAGCGGTTTCCGCTCATCAACGTGAGCAAGTTCGACGCTCTTGGGAAGTTTGCTATCGTGGAGGAGCGTGGCGTGCCCGTCTTCGCGGATCACAAGTAGTCCGCCGAAGTCGGCCGACATGCTCACGCCGTCGACGTGGAAGTTCGCGAAGTACCGCAGGTGCAGCGGGTCCGCGAGCACGACAGAGTGTCCCGGCTTGAGTCGCTCAAGCAATCGCAGGCGTCGCGTTTTACAGCCTTCAGCGGTGAGCATGTTGTCCTCTTATTCTCCGAGCAGGTCCGAACCCACCCCCCGCGACTCCGACTTGTAGATGACGTCCACCGCGAGCGTCGCGGCCAGCAGGAGCATCTTCGCAAGCGGTTGCTCAGCGAGTTCCGGGTTCACTTTCAGGAAGTAGTTATCGGACGAAAAGAACAACTCCTTCGCCAGCCCCGCGAGGCCGCCGAGTTTCTTCGACACCTCGCCGAGTTCCACTTTCCCGTCTTCCGTGAGGAACTTGTATTTGAACCCGAACATCTTGCCCTTCACGTGGGCGAAGTACTTCTCGTCCTTATCGTAGACGTGGAACCCGCCGCTGATCGTGAAGAACTTGCTCTTAAAGGAGCCTATGAGTTGCCCCTGCGCATCCCGCACTTCGACCCGTGACCGGAACAAGTACCAGCCGCGACTGAGTGTGAACACGAGTGAATCGTCGGGTTTCTCCCGCACTTCCACCAGGGTCGGGAAGAACTGCTTGCTGGCCACCCACCGCAGTACCTTCGTCAACCCACCAAGGTTCTCGATCGCGGTGCCGACGAGGTCACCGGTCTCGCCGTTCTTGATTTCGTAGCTCTGGACCGACGACAGGATCTTCTTGTGCTCGGTAATCGCGAACGTGTTGCACTCCAACACGAGGTGTACTCCGGGGCGGGGGCAGTTATGCGACGGGCCGGGCAACGGTTGAAGTTATACACCAGCGCACAACCGGCTACCACCGTTTCGAGATCACCGCGTGTCTTCACAACTGCTCGACAAACGCGAAGTCCGCATCCGCCGCATGTTCGGCCAAATCGCGCCATGGTACGACTTCCTCAACCACTTGTTGAGTCTCAACATCGACAAGCGGTGGCGTGACCGCACCGCGCGGCTCGTTCCACCGGGCCCTGCGGCCCTCGGACCAATCCTCGACCTCTGCACCGGCACCGGCGACCTCGCTCTCACTTACGACCGAGACGCGAAAGGCTCCGTCCCGGTGATCGGTGCCGACTTCTCGCACGAAATGCTCGTACGCGCGATGAAGAAGGCCGAGTCCGCCGGGGCGGGCGCCCGCGTGCGGTTCGTAGAAGCTGACGCACAAGCGCTGCCGTTTGCCGACGACACGTTCCAACTCGTGACCAACGCCTTTGGCCTTCGCAACGTGACCGACACCGACAAGGGGTTAGCAGAAATGATCCGCGTCACGCGACCCGGCGGGCGCGTCGCAGTGCTGGAGTTCTCGAAGCCGCGAAACCCGGTCCTGGGCCGGTTGTATGGCTGGTATTTCCGCTATCTTCTTCCGCTGGTGGGGCAACTGATCTCGCGGAGCCGCGAGAGCGCCTATCGCTATCTCCCCGCGAGCGTGCTGAAGTTCCCCGATTATGAGGCGTTGGCAGACAAAATGCGTGCGGCGGGGTTGGACGAGGTAAAGTACCTGCCGTTCACCTTCGGGGTCGCGACTCTGTATGTTGGTGTGAAGCCGGGCGGCTGACGCTCGCCTCCGGCTTGCGGCTAACCGACAGAGTCTCCGATGCCCGATGCATTTCATGAGAAGCACTTGCTGATCCGCGCGGCGCGCGGGGAGCGTGTCGAACGTGCCCCAGTGTGGGCCATGCGCCAGGCGGGCCGCTGGGATCCGGAGTTCCGCGCGATCCGCGCCGGGATGTCGTTCTTCGAGTTCTCTGAGAACGTCGAAGCCGCGACCCTCGCGTCTCTGTGTCCGCGGCGATTCGGGGTGGACGCGATCATTCTCTTCTACGACATCACCACGCTCCCGCTCGCGATGGGGCTGCCGTTCGAGCTGAAGACCGGCGCAGGGCCTGTCCCGGATCGGCCGATCCGCACGCTCGCGGACCTTGACCGGTTGAACCCAACCCCCGCGCCCGATTCCTACGCGCACATCCGCCAACTCCTGAATCGCGTGAAGGAAGAACTGCGCGGCGACCTGCCGGTGTTGGTGTTCGCGGGGGCACCGTTCACGGTGGCGACGTACTGCATCGGGACCGGCAAGAACGTGGACGCAACCCGGCAGTTCGCCGCCGAAGAACCGACCGTGTGGAACGGGTTGCTCGAACGGCTCTCAGGAGCCACGGTCGGATTCCTTCGCACGCTGATCGACGACGGCGCGGACGCCTACCAACTCTTCGACTCCTGGGCCGGTGCTCTCACGCCAACGGAATACGATGCCTGGGCGCAGCCGTATCACGCGAGCATCCTCGCGGGCGCGACCGGCGTGCCGCGCATCCTGTTCGTGAAGGAAGGCCCGTACCTGGAGCGGATGTGCAACTCGGGCGCGGAGGTCATCAGTTTGGGGAGCATCCACGACCTCGCAGCCGCGCGCCACAAGTACCCGCACCTCAGCTTTCAAGGCAATGTTGATGAGGAGATCGTTCGGGGCGGTACGCCAGCGCAGGTGCGAGTCGCGGTGAAGGCGTGTCTCCACGCTGGCGGCGGTGAGCGCCACATCGTGAACCTGAACCACGGTGTCGATAAGGGCACGCCGGTCGCGAATTTTGAGGCGTATATCAGTGCCGCGAAAGGGGAGTGACCCGCGAACGCTGGCTTTCGTACACCACGCCGGTTACAACGGACTCATCCTTCTGCCTGGAGGCGGTCCATGCGATTCGCCGGTCTGTCTCTCCTCGTGCTGTTCGTCGTCGCGCTCGCGCTGCCCGCACAGGAGCCGACCAAGAACGACCTGCTGTTCGCAATCGAGAAGCAACTCCAGGCGGTACACGAATCCGCTGGCCCGAGCGTCGGGTGCGTGGTCGTGTCGCGTAGCGAGCAGTACCCGAAACCGGTCAGAGCTAGCGATGTGCCCGGCACGCTCGGCGTCTTCGACCCAGTGCAGTTCCTCAAGAACAACCCGCGAGCGAAGCCACTGCTCGCAGTCTCCCTCGACCTCTCAAGAACAGAGAACATCCCCGACCACGGGTTCGCGTGTGGTGTGGTTATCGACGAAAAGGGATTGGTTCTCACTCCCTACCACGTCATCGAAGGTGCGACCAAGATTTACGTTCACCTTCCGGGCCGCGTCGGTTCCTACGCGGACATCCACGCCGCCGACGCTCGCACCGACCTCGCCGTGCTGCGACTCAGCACCCCGCCGGCGGGGTTGAAGGCGATCAAGTTCGCGGACGTGCGACTCGACGAGCGCGGCACACGCCGCGCCACGGTTACCGTTGGCAAACTCGTCGTTTTGGTGGCGAATGCGTACGCATCGAACTTCCCGGTCGACAAGCCGAGTGCGTCCCTGGGCAGTGTGACCAATGTGCGCCACCACCTCACAACCAAGGGCCGCGAGAATCTGCCGAGGCTCAACAGTTACTACGATTTTGGTCCGTTCCTGGAACACGAAGCGAAACTGAACACTGGCATCAGCGGAGCTGCGCTCCTCAACCTCGATGGTGAGATGATTGGGCTGACCACAACCGCGCCTATCCTGGGTTTGGGGGAGAAGACGCCCGAGTACGCGTTGCCGATAACCGAACCCGTTCTCCGGATGATCCACGTTCTGCGTCGTGGCGAGGAATTCGAGGGCGGCGCACTCGGAGTCGCGCTGGACAAGGATTCGGTGGTCATCAGCGGTGTCCTCCCGCTCGGACCGGCAGCGAAAGCCGGCCTCCGCCGCAACGACACGATCACCCACGTCAACGGCGCACCGGTGACTAGGTACGAAGAACTTCTCGGTCACATTGGGCCGGCGATCGCCGGCACAAAAGTAACACTAACCGTCCGGGGTGTCCAGAACCGCGGCGACATCGTCCTCACGCTCGGTAAGTGGCAGCATGACCGCCCGGTAATCGCGTCAGTCCGCCCGGCCCCGGTGTTCGGCTTGCGCGTCGATCACGACAGCATCCTCGCTCAGCGTGTTGGCGACAACGCCCAGGCTATTCTGGAGAACACGGTCAAAGGCATTCCCGAAGGCGTGTCTGTGCGCGAGGTCGCCAACGATTCGCCAGCCGCGACCGCGTTCAAGAAGGTCGGTGACCGGCCTGAGCGCTGGCTGATCACGCACGTCAACGGAGACACTGTCACCACCCCAACCGAGTTCTATGCCGCCACGAAGGGGCAAAAGGCAATCAAGTTGACCGTCATCGACCCGACCGAAGCAATGCGCCCACAGCGAGAGGTGAGTTTCCCATGAAGTACGCCATCTGCAATGAGACGTTCGAGGGCTGGGACCACGCTCGCGTCTGTGCCAGCGTGGCGGAACTCGGCTACACCGGCCTCGAAATGGCCCCGTTCACGCTTGCCAATCGCATCACGGAGGTGAGTGCCGCGCGCCGGACCGAACTGCGCCAGCAAGCGGAAGCAACCGGTGTGAAGATTATCGGTCTCCACTGGCTGCTCGCGAAGACCGAAGGGTTCCACCTCACCTCGCCGGACGCCGCGACCCGCAAGCGAACCGGTGAGTACCTCGCGGAACTGTCGCACGCTGCGGCCGACATGGGGGGTGACATCCTCGTACTCGGATCGCCGGTTCAGCGCAACCTCGCCGACGGCATGACCCGCGAACAGGGCGAAGCGAACGCGATCGACACGCTCAAGCATTGCTTACCGGCGCTGGAACGTGATCGCGTATACCTTTGTCTTGAACCGCTCACACAGGCGGAAACAAACTTCATGACGAGCGCGGCGGAGGGCGTGAGCCTCGCGCGCAAGTTGGCACATCCGTTCGTGAAACTGCACCTCGACGTGAAGGCGATGTCGACGGAAACCGCGCCGACGCCAGACGTGATCCTCGCCAACCGGGAGTTCTTCCACCACTTCCACGCCAACGACCCGAACAAGCGCGGCCCAGGGTTCGGCGCGACCGACTTCAAACCGATCTTCCAGGCGCTGAAAGATGTGGCCTACAACGGTTGGGTCTCAGTGGAGGTGTTCGACTACTCCCCCGACCCCGACACGATCGCTCGCGAGAGTATCCGCTACATGCGAGAATGCGCCGCGAAGTAATACGGAAGAGGTTTCCCATGCGATTCGCCTTCACATTCTGCGTGCTGGTCTCACTCGCGCGTCCCGGCTTCGCGGGAGAGTTCAGCGTCGGGTTCGGCAACACAGACCTCACGCCCGACGTCGCGAAGAAACGCGTGTACCTCGCGGGCTTCGGCATGGACCGGCTCGCCACGAAGGTACACGACCCAATCATGGCGAGCGCTGTGGTGATGGCCGATGGCGACGAGAAGATCGCGTTCGTGTCCGTCGATCTGGTCGGGTTGTTCATGCCGAGTGTCGAGCGTATCCGCGAGAAACTAACCGGCTTCAAATACGTACTCGTCTCCGCGACCCACAACCACGAAGGGCCGGACACGCTCGGGTTGTGGGGTCCGACACCGATTCAGAGCGGTGTCGATCCGGTCTACTTGAGGAAGGTCGAGGAAGGCTGTGTCGAGGCGGTGAAGGCCGCGGACAAGGCGCGCAAGCCCGCGACCGTACGCATCGGGAAGGCCAGCGACACGGGCTTACTGCACGACAACCGCAAGCCGGTCGTGAAGCACGACGAGTTGGTTGTGTTGCAGTTCTGCGCACCGAAAACAGAGAAGGTTCTCGGCCTGTTGGTACAGTGGAACTGCCACCCCGAATCGCTCGGCTCCAAGAACACCGACGTGAGCGCCGATTTTATCCATTACACGGTGAAACACCTCCGCGAGGCGCAGAAGTGCCCGGTCGCATACTTCAGCGGCACCGTAGGCGGGCTGATGACCACGCTCGGCCTCAAGCTGCTGAACGACAAAGGTAAGGAACTCGCGGACGGCACGTTCGAGAAGGCCGAACTCTACGGCCGGTTGGTCGGGAAGCTCGCGGAGAAGGCACTGAAAGACGCAGTGCCGATCACGCTGACGCCGTTCGTGATTCGCACGCAAGACCTGCTCGTGCCGGTGGACAACAAGCTGTATCGGCTAGCGTGGTCATTCGGCGTCCTCGACCGCACGATGTACGAGTGGGAAGGTAACCCCACCCCCAAGAAGTTCATCGCGTCGAAGGAGATAACCAAACCGGTCGCGGTGAAGACGGAACTCGGATACCTGAAGTTAGGCGATCTCGAAGTCGCTGCGATACCAGGCGAGATCTACCCGGAGTTAGTGTTGGGCAAGGTCGAGAATCCCGCGGACCCCGGTGCGGACTTCCCGGACGCCGCGATTGAACCCGCGATCTACGACCAGTTGAAGAGCAAGCACCGCATGCTGATCGGCCTCGCGAACGACGAGTTGGGTTACTTCATACCGAAACGCCAGTGGGACGACAAAGCACCGTATTGCTACGGGTTGAAGAAGTCGCAGTACGGCGAGATGAACAGCGTCGGCCCAGAAGCCGCGCCTGTGATCTGTAACGCATTCAAGGACCTGGTGAAAACGAAGTAACATCGCTCACCTGCTAGCCGCAAGCGGGAGGCGAGCGCGGATGTACACGCTCGCCTTCCGCTTGCGGCTAACAGGCGATCCTCTTCACCAGCATCGTCGCGTAGCTTCCCTTGGGCAGGTCGAAACGAAGCACCAACTTCCTCCGGCCCTTGTTCAACTCGTCAGCGTCCGCGAAGTTGCTGATTTTCTCGGCCTTGATACTCGCGGGGCGGTCGCCCTTCGAGAAGAACGGCTTCTGCATCCCCTTCACTTTTAATTCCGCGAGCGTCAAGCCTTCGGCTTTTAGCACTTCTTCGACAATTGGTAGCCACGCGACGCCGGGTTCCGGCTTCACGCGTGCCGAAGGCAGCGGCAGCGTGAGCGACTCCCACGCACCGCGGTGTTCTTCGGGTACGCGCACCGGCGCGGGCACTTTACCGAGCTTCAGTTCCACATCGGTGAGGTTCGCGGAATCGAGCGTCGAGGTAAGCCACGCAGACAGCATCTTGTTCCACAGGTAGCTCTGGTACGCGGAGAGATACAATCCTTGCAGTTCCGGGCGCAGACGCGCAACCGCGCCCTTGAAGTCGGTCGGGTGCGCCGCGAGGTAACTCACCAGACTCCGCGCGTGCCCTTTCGGCAACTTCGCCTGGCACTCGGGCCACTTGCCCCAGAGTCCGACGAGCGTGGCCTTTTCGCGCTTCACGTCGGCGCGGTCGTGTTCGTATGGTGCCGCGAGCGCCAGCCACAGCGCCCGCTCGAAGCGTCCGAACACCATTTCCTTCGCGACGAACTCTGCCCCTTCACCAACCGAGCCGAATCGCTGGTCGTCGAAGTAGTTTGGCAGTCCCGCGTCGGCCACTTCGCGGAGCGCGGCCTCTGCGTGTGACACCGCGTTGTCACTCATCGACCGCATCGTGATTGTGAAACGGTTCGCACGGATATCGGCCGCCGTAAACGGTTCAGCGCACTGGCCAAGGTAAGTGACCGTGACGCGCTCGTGGGACAGGTTTCGCTTCGATCCGTGGAAGACCGTGACGTGCTGCGACGTGACCGCGTGCCGGTCCTTCAGCCCGCCGTAACTGACTCGCCGAGCGTCGAGTTGCCAGCGACGCCGAATCGCGGAAAGCGCGTCGGGTGTCGTCCAACCGGTCTTGTCGAGTCGGTACAGGGCGAATTCGCCGGCGGCGCCCGCCACAACGTCGGTCAGTTCCTCGACGCGGAAGTCGTCCGGTTGTTGCTTCAGCTTCATGCGTTTGTTGTACGACAGGCGCGATCTTGGGCTTTCACAGCTTGCGGCGTACCGGGGAAATCCACTCGCAACGCCGCAAGCTGCGAAAGTAGATCACCGCTTCAACACGACTGGGGCCGCGCTGGTGGTCGGGGCGGTCGGTTGCGCGACCACTTGCGTGCCGATGGCGCGTGTCGGGCCGGGTTTGTCAGCGAGAAAGTCCCATTCGCCGGGCTTCCGGGTCGGAGTCTGGCGCGCCTCTGGGGCGTGCGGGTAGTTCCACACCGGAACCGCTTCAACTGACGGCTGGCAGTTCTGAACCGCGATATCCTTTAGCAGTTCGGTGATCGCTGCGACGGTCGTCGGGTGGGCCGGCAATCCGAAGTGGCTTGCGTCAGGAACAACAATCGTCTCGGAGTGCGGTACGCTCGTGGTAGCCCTTGCGCTCATAACGAGCAACGTGGGAACGCCACACGGGTCCGCAGCGCAGCCCATCGGGTCGATCAGCACCAGCGCATCGACGGGAACGCCCGTCGCCGTGAGATCGCGGGCGAGTGAGATCGCGGCCGCGCCGCCAAAGTCGTAGCCGACAAGCACGAACCGCGCGTCGGGGTTGTGACGGCGGATGCATTCGATTTCGCTCTTCACCCAGAGAGCACTGTACAGTTCGGCCATGCCGATCTTCGCAAAACCGTTCTCGCCGAGTTTCAGTCGGAGCGTGTTCAAGCCGCTAGCTGTCGAGGGGGTCAAGCCGTGCATCATGATCACGTGAACCTGCCCGCGACACGGCGTTGGCACCTCGTACTCGGCGCCGTTTTCCAGCGACCTCTGATAGCCCTTGTGGCAGCACGTGACGCAGCCTGCGTTCGCGAGTACTGTTACCAGGATCGCACAAATCATCCAACGTCGCGTACTCATCACTGACCCTCGCGCTTCACCCGTCGGTCCTACCGCTTCAGATCGGCAGAACCCGCGAGACCGCGAGAACCGTTGCAGTTTAACATTCGCGATTACGGCGGAAGCGGCGAGGTCTCTTCCGGTCACCGCGAATGGGAAACATGGGTAATCACCCGATGGCGACAATCTTTCCCGTCTTCACAGACTCGATTTCGCGGTGGCACAGCACCAGCGCATCCCGCGCCAGTTGCCCGCTCAAGAGCGCAGGTTCTTTCCCCACGGTCACGCCAGTCACCACGGCCTGCAGTTCGTCGGTGAACGCGGAGAGCGCATCGCCCCCGCCCGGCAGCGCCGGTTGCCCAGATTTACCGTCGTTCGTGAGCAGCGTGAGCGGAACGCCGCCGGAGTCGTAGACGAGCGTCGCGCGTTCGAGGAAGATCTCGTAGCCGTGAACGAACGGACGGCCACTCATGCTCACGGCCCCGCTCGAACACGTCACAGCGGGTCCGCCGGGACCGTAAAGGTACGACGTGGTGAGATACGTCACCGCGTCGCCTTCGACTGTGCCGACGGAGAACACGTGCTTTGATACCCCGCATACCAGGCCAATGAAGTGCGTGTCATGGATGTGCAGATCGACGGCTGGGCCGCCGGTCTTCGCGGCGTCGCCGATGTCTGCGGACCAATCTGGTTTTGCGATTACCCGCTTGAAGTGCGCCGCGACCACCTTCCCGTATTGCCCGCTGCGAATTACTTCCGCGGCGTACTTGAATTCTGGGAAGAAAGGCAGCACGTGTGCGACCATCAGCAGCTTGCCGGCGTTCTTCGCGGCGGCGACCATCGCATCAGCGTCCTGTGGCGAAAGTGCAATCGCCTTTTCGACGAGAACGTGCTTCCCTGCTTTGAACGCTGCGAGCGCGATTGGTGTGTGCTGGTCGGTGACGGTGCAGATGTCGATAAGGTCGACGTCCGGGTCTGCGAGGAGTTCACTCACTCCAGCATAGGTCTTCACTCCCGCAAGATCGACCTGCCCCGGCTCTGGCCCGAAGTTGCCGCGTGTGCTGCGCCAGTCGCCAGCGCGTTTGGCCGCGTCGCGGCTGCAGATGGCCGTGACCTTCGCGCCAATGAGTCGCTGCGACGCGAGGAAGTGAATCCGGCCCATGAACCCAATGCCGACGATGCCGATGCGAACCATTTGCGTCTCCGGGAAGAGTGTAGCCTCAAGTTACCGGATGGCGAGCGCCGCGACAGCGCGATCCATTCACGGTGTTGCTCTCGCCACACGGGAAGTTAGCGTATTCTGCGGCGTCACGCCGCGGGCGGTCCCAGGTGCCGGTCAGTTCAGCATTGAGGTGAACACGCCGATCAGCGTACCGCCGACGGCTGCGTTCACTGTGCGAGCCAGTAGCCAGCGCAGCGAGAGCGAATTGAGTGGAGGGCAATCGTCGGAGTGAGCGTTTGCGGCGGCGTCACGCCGCCGCAGGCTCTCGAGGCCGAGCAGTTGGAGATTCAGGCACGTGTGGACACCAGTTGTACGCACGTGCCTGAATCAGCTTACAGTCAGAAAGTAGCCCGGTAGCCCACACGTCGGATTCACGGGTCGCGCGGACGGTGTGAGCTTCAACTGCGGCGTTCCGCCTTTGGTGGTATGTGGATGGTACCAGTTCAGCGTGCCACGCACGCCTCCACGGTGTAACCTCACAGGTCCATGTTACCCTGGAGGAGGGTGACAGGTAGGAGGGTAGCCCCAGTTCTGTTGCCATCTTGGACTTACCCAACTGGTTCTGAATTAGCAGGTTAGGGCTTTCGTTGTGGCGAAATTGGGGTTCAGATGGTGACCGTTGGACGTCGCGTGGTGCGGCGTCCACGAACCCAAGCAGGGAAGCCGCCGTGATTCTGCCACCCCACCGGCGGACACCTCCCGCCAAGTACCAACAGACCACCGACTTCGCACGACAGGTCTTCGACAGCCTGCCGCTGGCCCACGCCTCGCTCGCACTCTTCGCCTACGGCGTCACCACGCCGTTCCTCGCCGACCTGTTCCAGCGGCATCGGGGACGCTGTTACGAGGACGTCGTTACCTTCCCGCAACTCGTCGACTGGATCTTCGATGCCCTCATCGAGCACCAGGGATCCGGTCGCCAGGCACACCTGCAACGCCACCGACAACAGAACGACGCCGGCCACGAAGCCTTCTACGGTAAGCTCCGCCGCGTCCCCTCGGGTCTGAGCGAAGCCTTCCTCCGCGAGGTCACCGACCGCTTCACCACCCTCTTCCCCAAGGTTGTCGCTCACCGCATCCCCGCCTCCTTCGACCGCTCGGAAGTCGTCATCCTCGACGGCAAGAGTCTCAAGAACGTGGCCAAGCGACTGGTCGAAACGCGGGGCACGCCGGGCAAACTTCTGGGCGGCAAGTTGCTCGTCGCGTACCGACCCCGCGATGGTCTGGTTCTGGACATGGCCTCCGATCTCGATGGCGAAACCAACGAGGCCAAACTGATCCCGCATCTGATGCCGCGACAGCGTGCCCGTCCCGGTCTTGCGGCACTCGTGGTCGGGGATCGCCTGTTCTGTGCGCTGAAGCACTTCGACGAGTTCACCAAGGAAAGCGGCCATTTCGTGGTCCGACACGCCCGGACGTTGTCGTTCGAGCCGGATCCGAATCGCCCGGCCGTCGCGACCACCGACGCCGCCCATCGGGCGGTGGTCGAACAATGGGGGTGGGCCGGCAAGCCGAAGGAGAAGCTCCGCCGCTACGTCCGGCGGATCACCGTCGAACGCCCGGCGGACGAAGCGATCACGATCCTCACCGACCTGCTCGAACCCGACCTGCATCCCGCCGCCGATCTGTTGGCCCTGTACCGGATCCGGTGGAGCATCGAGAGCACGTTCCAGAAGGTGACGGAGATCTTCGCGTTGGGTCGCTTCATCGGCTCGACGCCGGAGGCGACGGTGCTTCAGGCGTCGATGTGCTTCGTCCTGGCGAACGTGGTGCAGGTGCTCCAGGGGTATGTGGTGGCGAAACAGAAGTTGACCTTCGAGGATTTATCGACGGAGCAGTTCTGCACGGACTGGCATCGTCAACTGGTGGCGTTGAAGGAGTTGGTGAGCGTGCCCATGATCGTGTCGTTGATTCCGTCGGATCTGACGGCGGAGAGCCTGGCGAAGCTGTTGGATGAGTTATTGGGCACGATGTGGAAACCGGGCTGGGACAAGACCCGCAACAAGTCGCCCCGAGCTCACCCCCACGCCGCGAAACAGAAAGGGGCACACACCTCCGTTCAACGTCGCCGCCAAGCCCAGAAGTCCAAGGCTGCCAAGTGAAACTCAGTTGTGCATAGCACTGGGGTAGCCCCGCGCAACGCGTGCTTCTTGAACAATCGGTTCCGCCACACCTCGCGAGCCAGGGTCGCGAGACTTGGTTTCCTGCACACATCGCCTTCTCATTTCTCGAAACTACTCACCCGTCCGCGTGTTCGATACACTTCGTATACCCACCACACTGCGCTCGCACCCGGAGTAGCCTACCGTGCCGCTGTTGTTCGCCGTCACGATGTTCGTGAGCGCGTCGCTACTGTTCATGGTTCAGCCGATGGTCGCCAAGGCCGTTCTTCCACTACTGGGCGGAAGCCCGGCCGTGTGGAACGGCTGTATGGTATTCTTTCAGGCACTCTTGCTCCTGGGCTACCTCTACGCTGACCGAATCACGCGAGTGAACGACACGCGTAAGCAGTGGATGATCCACCTCGCAGTCCTTGCGTTGCCGATCACCGTATTCGCGTTGGCTGTGTTATTCAGCACGAAACACACACCAATCGCAGTGGTCGAATCGCTCGCACCCACGGACGGCGCCAGCCCTGTCATCAGCGTACTGGCGATTCTCACAGTCGCGATCGGCATCCCGTTCTTCGTGTGTTCCACCACGGCGACGCTGCTCCAGAAGTGGTTCACGTACACCGGGCACCCGTCAGCACGTGACCCGTACTTCCTGTACGCCGCGAGCAACTTCGGCAGCCTGATCTCACTCCTCGGCTACCCAATCTTTATCGAACCGAACCTGACGCAAGGCGGGCAGACTTGGGTGTGGGCCTTTGGCTTCGCGGGGCTGGCCGGCTTGATCGCGTTCTGCGGTAAGGCCGCAGTCAACCCGCTCGGCGTACCACCTTCGACAGCGAAAGCCTCTGACAAACAAGTGGCGCCCGCGGGCGAGAAGGGTCAGACCTTGCCGCCCAGCGAGCCGCCGCCGACATGGGGGCGCATGGCGAAGTGGACCGCGCTCGCGTTCGTGCCCAGCAGCCTGATGCTCGGCGTCACGTTCCACATGACGACCGACATCGCGAGCATCCCGCTGTTGTGGGTCGGCCCACTCGCGTTGTACCTGGTCACGTTCATCATCGCGTACGGGCGAGTCCCGCCGTGGTTCCGGATCCTGATCGGCAACCTCGCTCCTGTGATGATCCTGTTGCTCGTGTTCCTGCTGATCTCGGGCGTGAACCCCGGTGTCGGTCTGAGCCTGATGTTGCACCTGCTCACGTTCTTCGCCGCGGCGTTGATGTGCCACTACGAATTGGCCCGCGACCGCCCCAGTCCCCAATATCTGACCACCTACTTCCTCATCATGTCGCTCGGCGGCGTGCTGGGCGGCATCTTCAACTCGCTCCTTGCCCCGATCCTGTTCGCGCAGGACTACGAGTACAAACTGGTACTCATCGTCTCGTGTCTGATGGTCCCGCGGCTCAGCCCGCTCGACCAGAACGAGAAGGAAACGAAGATGAGCAACCAGACCGCGCTGACAGCCGACATGGCGGTCAACCTGAGTACGAACTGGCTGGTTTACGGCGTGCGTTGGGTCATGCGACTGATCGACCGCGACAAGCGGGTAGCGTGGGCGCTTGACATCGCGATCCCAATTATCGTCGCGCTCGTGTTCTGGCGATTGCAGAAGGTGGGTTCTGTTGAGGTCTACGGGAACGCGTTACGGAGTATTTCCAAGAACCTGGGCATCGGAGTGCAGACGATTCACATCGTCTTCGTGTACGCGTTACCGGTAATGGTGTGCTTCTTCTTCGTGGACCGGCCGCTGCGGTTCGCGCTGTGCGTGGCAATCATCCTCGGCATGAGCGTGTTCCGAGACGAGTCGAACGATGAGGTGAACACCGTTCACACCGAACGCAGTTTCTTCGGCATCCTGAAGGTCGAACAGCGTGGGCACTTCACTCGCCTGGTCCATGGCACCACGCTGCACGGCACGCAAATCAACGAGAAGTTCCGTCCACATTGGGCCGACGAGTTCCAGCGGTTGACCGCAATGCACCCGTTCGAAAACATCGTCGTCACCGGCGCACATCACAGCTTTAACGCCCGTGAGGAACCGCTGACTTACTACCATCGCACCGGTCCCGTCGGTGCGATGTTCAGCGAACTGAGTTCGTCCACACGGAAGAATGGCGCAGACGCGAACTCGCACATCGCAATGGTCGGCCTCGGCACCGGGAGCGTGTCGTGTTACGCCAAGAAGGGGCAGAAACTCACCTACTACGAAATCGACCCGGCAGTGAAACGAATCGTGGAGACTCCGTGGAAGGTGATGAACCCTGAGGAGGTGAAAAAGGGCGAGACACCCGTGATGGGGCCCTTCACCTACGTTCACGATGCCCGGCAACGCGGCGCAGAGATCGACTTCAAGATGGGCGACGCCCGCCTGAAATTGAAGGAGGACACGGACATCCGGTACTCGCTGCTGCTGGTCGATGCGTTTAGCTCCGACTCGATCCCGGTCCACCTTCTTACCAATGAGGCGGTGCAACTGTACCTCGACCGGATGACCGACGATGGCATCCTGGCGCTGCACATCTCCAACAAGTTCGTGCGTCTGGAACCGGTAGTTGCCGCAATCGCGAAGCACCACAATCTCGTTGCACGCGTGTGGAACGACGACGCCGAGGGGCGTCCGGGTAAGACCGCGTCAAGTTGGGTCGCACTGAGCCGCAAACGCAACCCCGACGACCTTCAGGGGCACCTGGGCGCGAAGATCGGCTCACCGATCGGGGATCTGGTGGGCAAATACGGTAGCGGGTCGCAGTTGATACGTGTTCTACGCGACATCTATCCCGAACTCGTCACGGTACTCGACAAGTCCCCGTTAAACCAACAGGACAAGTTGCTCGAATGGCTCGACAAGCGGACCGACGACGAGGCGAAACGGTACGCGGCGCTGGTTCGCAAACACACTGCGTTCGCCACGACAATGACGGTTCTGTACGCGGAGACCGGCTACGGGTTCCGTCCCGTGGACACGCTCGATGGAGTGGAGGCCTGGACTGACGACTACGCCGACGTGATGCGGGTGATGATGATTCCCGAACTCCAGGCGGTGCGGAAGTTCTTCGGTCTGCCGACGCCGGTGGAACGGTGACAACGGTTGGTGTCGTTGGGGCGAGCGCGCGGGCGGCGGTTCATGCGCTCACCCGCGCCGGGTTCTCTGCGTGGGCAGTCGATCAGTTCAACGACCGCGACTTGAAACGCATTGCCGCGTGCGCGTTGTGCCCTTCCAATGATTATCCCACCGCGATTCCAGAACTCGCGGCGCTATTCCCGCCGGGCCCATTCATCTACACGGGCGGTCTCGAAAACCATCCAGACATCGTTTCGGAACTCTCGCAGACGCGCGAACTCTGGGGCAACCCGCCCGAAGTGCTGACGCGAGTCCGTGACCCAATCCAACTGACTGCGATGCTCAACGACGCCGGGTTCGCAACGCCACGAGCGGCGACCCAACCGGTCGAAGGACGCTGGCTGCGCAAGCCACTGAGTTCTGGGTCCGGGATCGGCATCCGCTTCGCACAACCGGGCGAGCCCGATTCACCCCGGCACTACATTCAGGAGTTCATTGAAGGCGTGCCGATGTCGGCGATCTACAGCGGGACGACGTTCATTGGCGTGACGGAACAACTGATTGGCGAACCGTGGTTGCACGCATTGCCGTTCGCGTACTGCGGGAACATCGGGCCAGTCGCGACTCCCCCCGGCGCGCTGAACACTCTCGCGGACTCGCTCGGACTTCGTGGCGTCTGGGGACTCGACTTCATCCTGAAAGGCGACGCGCCCTACCCCGTCGAACTGAATCCGCGATACACGGCAGCGGTGGAGGTACTGGAACACGCGACAGGGAAGAACCTACCCCCCCGGCCCCCCTTGCTTCAGGGAGGGGGGAGCCTGACTTCCCCCCCCCCCCCTGAAGGTTGGGGGGCCGGGGGGGTAAGTTCTTCACGGGTCATCGGTAAAGCCGTCTACTACGCGCCTCGCGCAATGACTTTCCCCCAAAGCGGTCCGTGGGACGCGGACCTCACCGGTACGTTCGACCCGTGGCGCCTACCGGGCTTCGCGGACATCCCCGACGCAGGCAACGCGGTCCAGACCGGCTGGCCTGTGCTCACGTTCTTCGCGACCGGAAACACACCCACCGAAGTCCGTGAACGGCTACAATCACGCGCGACGGAACTCGATCGTCTCTTCGCGGAGCATTCACGATGACACTCAATGAACGCGCCCAACTACTAGCCGACGAAGTGGAACGCAACGCTGTACGACTGCGTGTACACGTGACGAAAGTCGCGGGTGCGCGCGTGATCGATTGCGGCGGTGCGGTGCAAGGGAGCCTCGCGGTCGGATTGCTGCTCGCGCGGGCGTGCCTCGCGGACGCGGCCGAGGTAGCCTACGTCCCCTGCCCCGTCACTGGCGGTCCTGCGGTCCAGGTGACGACCGACGATCCCGTTCGTGCATGCCTCGCGTCACAGTACGCTGGCTGGCATGTGAGCGCGGGCAAGTTCTTCGCGATGGGTTCAGGGCCGATGCGCGCACTCGCGGCACGCGAGGAACTCTTCCAGCACATCGCTGCTAAGGAAGAATCACCGTTCGCGGTCGGGGTACTGGAAACGCATCAGCACCCAACGGAAGAAGTGATCGCGGCCATCGTAGCGAAACTGCCGCTGGTTGCGGAACACCTCACGTTGCTCGTCGCGCCGACCACGAGCATCGCGGGCACGACGCAGATCGTCGCGCGCTCAGTCGAGACGGCGCTCCACAAACTCCACGAACTGAAGTTCGACGTGAATCAGATCGTGAGCGGTTACGGCGTGGCTCCGCTGCCGCCACTCGCAACGGATTTCGTTCAGGCCATCGGCCGCACGAACGACGCGATCCTATACGGGGCGAAAGTCGTGCTGTGGGTCCGCGCGGACGACGAGTTGCTCGAACAGATCGGGCCAAAGGTGCCGTCGTCCGCGTCGAAAGATCACGGGGCGCCGTTCGCGGAAGTGTTCGCGCGCTACAACAACGACTTCTACATGATCGACCCGCTGCTGTTCTCGCCGGCGGAAGTGGAGTTCCGCAACTTGAAGACGGGGCGCTGTCACCGGTTCGGCAAGGTCGAGCCGGGTTTGCTGCGAAAGTCGTTTGGGCTAAGCGGATGAAGATTGCAATCCTCTCCGGCGGAACCGGCTGGCACGTTCAGGACATCGTGCGCGCCGCGACCGAACTTGGTCACCACGCGACGCCGCTCGACTTCCGCGCGGTCTCCGCGAGCGTCAACGCCGCAACCGACTTTCTCTCCAAGTTCAACGCGGTGCTTGTTCGCACGATGCCGGCCGGTTCGCTGGAGCAGGTCGTGTTCCGCATGGACCTGCTCCACGAAGCCGCGGCCCGCGGAATGCCCGTGCTGAACCCGCCACGCGCAATTGAAGTGTGCGTGGACAAGTACCTCACAACCGCGAGACTCGCGCGAGCCGGTATCGCCACACCGCCGACCGCAGTGTGTCAGCACAGCGACGACGCGATGACCGCGTTCGCGGAACTCGACTGCGATGTCGTGCTAAAGCCGCTATTCGGGTCGGAGGGTCGCGGCATGTGCCGAATCACCGACGAAGAAACCGCCTGGCGCACGTTCCGCGTGCTAGAGCAAACCGGACAGGTGATCTACCTTCAGCAGTTCGTGAAGCATCCGGGGTGGGACTTGCGCGCGTTCGTGATCGGCGGGCGCGTGATTGCCTCGATGCGTCGCACTGCGGGCAACGACTGGCGCACGAACGTCGCCCAAGGCGGCACCACCGAGCGCGTGGTGTTGAGTGACAGCGAGGTGTCACTCGCGCTGCGGGCCGCGGAAGCCGTGGGGTGCCCGGTCGCTGGCGTGGATCTTCTACCGGGTCCGAACGGCGAGTTGTTCGTGATCGAGGTGAACGCCGTGCCAGGTTGGAAGGCACTTGCCCCGACCTGCGACGTCGATGTCGCGAAGGAAGTCGTGCGATTCCTGACACGAGAGGGTGGGTCGTGACGCCCGATTCGGTCGATGACATTCCGCCACAGGGCATCGATCTCTTCGCGGAAGTTGCGTGCATCTGGGAAGTGAACGCACGAAAGGTTGGGAACGTGTACCCCGGCGTATCGTTCAGAAACACCAGCGCAGTTGATTTCCTGCTCAGTGCCGCAGCGATCCGCAACATCTTCCGCTTCCCTGGTTCTTCCGGGACCGCACGACTCATCGAGTACGCCGTGCGTGAAACGCGTGCGACCGTCGGCCAGAACACGAACCTCGGCATCGTTCTGTTGCTCGCGCCGCTCGTCAACGCACACGAGACGCCGTTGACGTTCCGCGACGCGATTCGCGCCGGCCTTCAACGTCTCGACATTGCAGATGCGAAGATTGTTTTCGAGGCCATCCGGCTCGCGAAGCCCGGCGGACTCGGCGATGCGCCGGAGCAAGACGTGCGCAACGAACCCACGGTCACGCTCCTCGAAGCAATGCGACTCGCGGCGGATCGCGATCTGGTCGCGCGGCAATACGCCAACGGCTTCGCGGACGTGTTCGACTTCGGCGTGCCCGCGTTCACTGAGGCGTTCGCTCAATTCGGCTGCGTCGAGGCCGCGATCATAGACTCGCAATTCCGCTGGCTTGCCACATATCCCGATTCACTTATTGCACGCAAGAACGGAATCCCGGTCGCGGAAGACGTGCAGCGGCGCGCCGCGGAAGTGCTTCAACTCGGTGGCATCGCCACACCCGAAGGACGCGCCGCGGGGATCGCGCTCGATAAGCAACTGCGAAGCGACGGCAACAAACTGAACCCCGGTACGACCGCGGACCTGATAACGGCTTGCCTGTTCGTCGCGTTGCGGGAGAATAAGGTTACTCCTTCCACCCCGTTCCGATGGCAAGTCCCGGATTGGCTGTAGTCATGACGAGCGAGCGATTCAAAGTCCGCGTCACGAAAGATCACCTCGTGTTCTGCTGCGGGCACTTCATCAGCTACCACGGGCACAAGTGCGAGCGGCTCCACGGACACAACTACCGCACTGCGGTCGAAGTCGAAGGCACGCTCCAAGAAGATTACTACGTCTTCGACTTCATCGCACTCAAGAAGCGCACGAAGGAAATCACCGACGAACTCGATCACCACATGCTCGTCGCGACCAAAAACCCGGTCATCAAAGTAGACGACACTCCGAAGTGCGTGCAGGTGAAGTACGAAGATCGCGAATGGCAGTTCCCCCGCGACGACTGCATTTTGCTGCCAATCGAGAACACCACTGCCGAACTGCTTGCACGCTACATCGCGGGGCGGCTCTGGGAATCGCTTCGCGTCAACGAGAATTTCACGCCCGAAGTGCTGCGCGTGGAGGTCGAAGAAGCCCCCGGGCAATCCGCGACCGTCGAATGGCGCGCGTAATGCTCTCCCCTTCTGGCCTCTTTTTTGCTCCCATCTGGACCGGCCCAAATTCTTTTATCAGGCGCTTGCGAACGGTTCACACAACCGTCACAATTCGGCGAACTGGTGCGGAGCACCGGCTCTGATCACCAACTCGCAACGGAGCGACTCGGACGGAACGGATGCCGCCGCGAACCTCGGCACGAGGACATCACCATGAATCGTCCGCTCGGGCGCCGCGATTTCCTTCGCACTACTGCCGCCATCATCGCGTCGGCTGTCACCGGTTCTTACACAGTCGCCGCGGAGGACAAGAAACCGAAACTGAAGAAGGCCGTGAAGTACGGTATGGTGAGGGTGCCTGGTGGAACCCACCTGCAACGGCTCGAACTCGCGAAGAAATGCGGATTCCTCGGCGTCGAGATCGACAGCCCCGGCACGGACAAACTCGACGAACTGGTGAAGGCGAGCAAAGAAACCGGCGTTGCGATACACGGTGTAATCGACTCGGTTCACTGGAGGGACACGCTCTCCAGCCCCGATGAAAAGGTTCGCGCGAAGGGTTTGGCCGCACTCGAAGGCGCGCTCCGCGACGCGAAGACCGTCGGCGCGGATACCGTGCTGCTCGTACCCGGTGTGGTGAACAAGGAGGTCACCTACGAGCAGTGCTGGGACCGCTCGCGAGCTGAAGTGCTGAAAGCGCTGCCGCTCGCGAAGGAACTGAAAGTGAAGATCGCGATCGAGGTCGTCTGGAACGACTTCATCACCAAGCCGGAGCAACTCGTCGAGTACGTGGATAGCTTCAAGAGCGAATATGTCGGAGCGTATTTCGACACGTCAAACATGATCAAGTACGGCGTCGCGCCTGCGGACTGGATCCGCAAACTCGGCAAGCGAATGCTGAAGTTCGATTTCAAGGGCTACAGCAACGCGAAGAAGTGGGTCGGCATCGGCGAGGGCGACGAGGACTGGCCCGCAGTGCTCAAAGCGCTCGCCGAGATCGGCTACGATGGCTGGGCCACCGCCGAAGTTGGTGGTGGCGGCGAAGACCACCTGAAGAAGATCGCGGCGCAGATGGACAAGGTGCTGGGATTGTCGTGAATCCAGCGAAACAGCACGGCACGGGTGTTGACTGTCTTTCCCACTCCCCTTGCGGGAGAGGGAAAGACATGGCGACCGGTTAAGGTTTTCGAGTCCGCTTTGGGGCAGGCTTCTTCGCCTTCGTCCGTTTCGGTTCGGGTATCGGAAGCAACAAGATATCGCAGAGTTCTTCCTCCCCCATCACTTCCGTTTCGCTCGCCCACCGAATGTACTCCATCCTCACCCAAGGTTCCGTCTTCGTCGCTGGATGCCGACGGAACTCAACACGACACTCCCAGTGCTGAACGGGGTGGGTAAATGTTCCGATGGCTCGCTGTGTCGGTTCGAGAACGGTCCCGCGATAGTACACCCCGTCAGTCGAAATCGTGCTGAAACAGACAACCGACCCGTCGGTCGATTTCCAATCACAAGCAAACCGCTCATTCGTCAGCACAACTGGGATATCGCCGTTGAGCGCCAACCGCATGTCATCATCCCAAACCGCCGTGTAACGGTTCATACGTTCCCCGACAATAATAGAGAAAGCCGCAGACGGGAACGTGACCGAAACTCGATCATCTTCCTGCCTGCGGCTCGGACGTAATTGCTCAAACTCGCCGTTAGGCGCGCGGCGGCAGTTTCCACGTTCCCGGGACTGGGGCACGGCTCGCGTCCAGCGGCTTGCCCAGCGCGAAGTCCTTCGGCATCAGGTCTTCCGCCGACGCCAGCGCGTCCTCCCAGTTCAGCGTGCGGCACGCGAAACTCGCGTTGCGGCCGAAGATCGCGGTGAACGTGGAATCGGTCACGTTCTTCAGTTCGTTCAGCGGGCGCCCGGCGCGGATGCTGTTGAGCAGGTCGATGTGCTCCTGCACATAAGCCGAGATGTCATCGGAGCCGGATGGCTTCTTGTTGATCTGGTACACGCCGTCGCGCGTGTAGCACACACCCTTCGAGCCGTACACCGTTTCGGAGACGTCGTCGTCGCCGGGGATGTGGCGGCAGTAGCTGGAGAGCTTCACGCCGTTCTTGTACTCGTACTCGACCGCGTAGTGGTCCCAGATTTGGCCCGCGTCCTTCGGCGCGCCGGGGTGGCGCGTCGCGCGCCCGCCGAACCCGATCGCCTTGACCGGGTGGTCGTTCATCACCCAGTTCATCACGTCCAGGTTGTGCACGTGCTGCTCGACGATGTGGTCGCCGCACGCCCACAGGAAGTGATACCAGTTGTGGAGTTGGTAGGTGCTGTCGGCCATGCCTTCGGGGCGCTGACGGAACCACGGCTCGCGACCATTCCACGAGCAGCGCAGCGCGCGAATCTCGCCGATCTCACCGCCGTGAATCTGCTTCATCGTCTCGAGGTAGCCCTTCTGGTGCCGCCGCTGTGTGCCCGCGACGATCGCGATGTTCTTCTTCTTCGATTCGTCCACCAGCGAGTAGCACTTGCGTGCGCCGGTTGCATCGACCGCGACGGGCTTCTCGCAGAAGATGTTCTTGCCGGCCTTCACGGCCGCTTCGAGGTGCCCGGGCCGGAACCCCGGCGGCGTCGCGAGGATGACGAGGTTCACGTCGGTCTTGAGCAACTTCTCGTAGGCGTCCAACCCGCTGAACGTCGTTTCCGGCGTGATCTTCACCTGCTTGACGAACTTGCCGTAGTCCTTGCTCTTCTCGTTGGTGAACGTTTTCACTGCATTCTCGGACTTCTCCTTGAACGCATCTGCGACCGCGACGATTTCGAGTTTCGGCGATTCGCCGCTGATCTTGAACTCGGCGTTGAGGATGTCCTTGACGGCTCCCATGCCGCGCCCGCCGCAGCCAACGAGGCCGACTTTGATGATGTCATTGCCGCCGGCGAACGCACCGACCGCGAGGTTACCGGCCATTGCGACCCCGCCAACTGCGGCGGTTGTCTTCAGGAAATCACGACGATTCGACATGGAAAAGGCTCCAGAGAGAAGAGAATGCTGATCTTGGTTCTCACCCCGAAGGGGTGAAGACCAGGAACTCACGAAACACCGAAACTCTACTCCGACTTCTTTACGACCTTCGGCTTCAGACCCGCGAGTTCGGGCTGTTCTTCTTCGGCCAGCACGACGCGGAACCCGACCACGTCCATGCGAGTCAGCCACCAGATGCTCTGCGGTTCCTGCGGATCCCACTTCATCCAGGTGTTGTCAGACACGCGGCGCGCCGCGCTGCGGCACCGCTCGGCTTTATCCGCCCACGACCCGCCACGGGCCACGTGCGACCACTTCTCGTCCGTCGGCACCGTCACCGGGCGAAGGCTCAACGCGTTCTTCGCGAACTTCTCGTAGCCCTTCGCTTCGTACTGATCGAGGGTCCATTCCCAAACGTTCCCGTACATGTCATACAGGCCGAACGGGTTCGGCTTCTTGGTGCCGCTCTTGTGCGTGACCCCGGCGGGCTTGTTATCGGTCGGGGAGGTGCCCTTGTACCACGCGTGGTCGTCGAGACCCTTCGGATCGTTACCGAAAAAGTACGCGGAGTCGCCCTTCCCGCCGCGAGCCGCGTATTCCCATTCGGCTTCGGTTGGCAGGCGGTACGCGCGCCCAGTCTTCTTCTGGAGCCAGTTGCAGTACATCATCGCGGCGTGGTGGGTCATGCACAGCGCCGGGTGCCCCTCGCGGGGGTGGCCATAGGTCGCATCCACGAACGCGTTGGTGGGCCGCGTGACCGCGTCTGGGCCGAACTTCTTCGCTGCGATGTCGTCGGCTTTCACGAAATTCTCGTCGTACCAGAAGGCGTCGTATTCGTCCCAACCGCACTCGAACTTGGCCATCCAGAAGCCACCAACCTTCACCTTGTGAGTTGGCCCTTCGAGCGCCTCTCGCCCGGCTTCGGTGGCGGAGCTGCCCATCGTGAACTCGCCACCGGGCACCCAGACCATCTCGAACTGCGCCTTGATGTCTTCTTTGTGCGTCTTCGGAGGGCAGGCATCCGGGTCGTCAACAATGGTCTTGAAGCCTTTCGTCTTCTCGACGAAGTTCTTCTTCGACTCCAGTTTTTCCGGCTTCGGGACTTCTGACGTCTTGTCGACCGGCTTGGAGACGGGTTTCTCACACGGCGCAGTGGCAACCGCGAATAGCGGGAGTGAGATGCAGATTACGACTGCGCAGGTGTTTCGGAGTGTCATGTCTGTTAGATTCTCCGAAGAGAGGGTCGGTGTCAACGGGCGGGGTTCACAAATGAACGTCTTCTGCGTGTTGGGCGTAGCGCTGTGTCAGTTTACGCTACTCGACCTCTCCCCCCAACCCCCTCCCCTAAGAAGGGAGGGGGAGAAAGCCAATAGACTGCTTTCTCCCCCTCCCTGCTTAGGGGAGGGGGTTGGGGGGAGAAGTTGCTTCGCCCCGCAGCGATTCGAGTTCGAGTCGAAGCACATGGGCACGACGTTCCGCATCGTGCTATACGCGTCCGACAAGGACTGCGCGAAGAAGGCCTCGGACGCTGCGTTCGCTCGTGTGGCTCAACTCGACGGCATGATGAGCGACTACAAGCAGGACAGTGAACTCATGCTCCTGTGCAAGAAGTTCGCGACCGAGATCGGTGACCCGGTCAACGTCGGCGACGATCTGTTCTTCGTACTCCAGAAGGCGGATGAGTTGTCGAAGATGTCAAACGGCGCGTTCGATGTGACCGTGGGGCCAGTAGTACAACTGTGGCGCCTCGCGCGCCGCACGCAGCAACTACCCGATGCGAAGGAGTTTGCGAGTGCGCGCGCGAAAGTCGGATACAAGAAAGTGAAGTTGGACGCCGCGAAGAAGACAGTGCAACTGCTCACCCCTGGAATGCAACTCGACCTCGGCGGCATCGCGAAGGGTTACGCGGCCGACGAAGCACTGCGTGTGTTGCGCGACAAGTTCGGCATCAAGCAGGCACTCGTTGCGGCTTCGGGGGACATCGCGTGCGGCGACCCGCCACCGGGCGAAGATGGCTGGAAGGTGGATATCGCGCCCATCGCGAAGAGCCAAAAGCCGCGCACACTGAAGCTCGCGAACGCGGCCGTTTCGACGAGTGGCGATCTGGAACAGTTCGTCGAGATCGGCGGCGTGCGGTACTCGCACCTCCTCGACCCGAAGACTGGTCTGGGCTTAACCGGGCGCCGGAGTGTCACCGTGATCGCGCCCAACGGTATCACTGCGGATAGCATGACCAAAGCCGTGAGCGTACTTCCCGTCGAACAGGCACTGAAACTGGTCGAAGACACGTCTGGCACCGCGACTTACATCGTTGTTCTGGGCAAGGACGCGAAGCCAGTCGTGACCGCAAGCAAGCGGTTCCCGAAAGAGTGATCCATCACATACATCGAAGTCATCGTTGACGAACTGATCAAGACGATGCGCGAGAAGGCCAGGATCAGCGCGGACCAGGCGAAGGCTGCCGTGAACAGCGTGGTGGAATTCGTGAAAGGTAAACTGCCCGTCGTGAGGTTCTTGCGCGTTCGGCGTGCGCCAGGATTTTCAGGCGTCGGTGGCGGTGGTCAAATCGCGTTACCCCAGTCCTCATTGGTGTTCAAGCGGTTTATCTTGTCTGGTCGATGACATTTCGTGATTTTTACCCCAGTCC